>CENH01015336.1_pt1 | contig 12319 bp, 18 predicted proteins | sample 530171 | NCBI WGS metagenome assembly CENH01 (sample SAMEA2591132, study PRJEB7988) | marine metagenome | biome: marine biome (ENVO:00000447); feature: deep chlorophyll maximum layer (ENVO:xxxxxxxx); material: saline water (ENVO:00002010), including plankton (ENVO:xxxxxxxx) | depth 70 m | reverse complement strand
CAGTTGTTACCGTAAAGGCTTTTTATCCTCTACTTCTTTAGGTTTCCCTAAAGTTCGGCATATCTTTTCAACTCTCGTTGTCGCGGCCTCGTGGATCTGTTATTTCAAGATCTATGCTCTGCCCCTGGCTTACGCCTTCGGTTCGGATTAGCTTATCTTACGACTTAGCCTTCCCGCTTAATTCCGCGATTTTATGCCGCCAATTTTATTTAGCGGCAGTACTGGAGGTTACCGAAGCACCAGAAAAATTTTCACTTAATGCCATGATATTTCCCTTCTACGTTATTTTCTAACGTAATTTTGGAGAACCTTAGTCCAATTGCTTTGCCTTTGATCCTTGGTCATGTCTTTAAACGCATTAACCTTAGCATCTGGCATAGGCGCGGAATAAGATTCATTAGTGTTTACTTTTGTTTTTACCGTTCTATTCACAAACTTTTGCAACTTCTCAGTTGGTAAGTCTATTGCAAATTCACGGTCTTCATCATCAAGTTGCTCTAAAAGGCTACTTCTGACAGTCTCTTTGATCTTAGTGCCTTCATCCGCCATTGCTTTGTACTCGTCTCGTTCAGACTTATACTTTGATGCCAACTCTTGCCATTCTGAGTTTTTCTGCATTCTCTGTTCTTCTTGCTCATTTAGCTTAGTTTGCAATTCATTTAGCTTGGCTTCTGCTTCTTGACTACGCTTTCTGTATCTTTTCGCATCTGCGATTAAACTGCCGACTTCTGCGTTAGTGTCGGTGTTTTCTTGAACTTCGCCCTGTTCTAAGGGTTGAGCGGTCTGCTCGACTTTTGCATCTTTGTCCATGATTGTCCTTTTTTCTTTAGATTTGAATAACAACTTTTCCTAAGTTGTTTTTTCTTACTTCTTTACTAATGTTTCTTGCTGCTTCTTTACCCATTTCCTTAAGTATCATCACCCCTACTGTTTCGGGTAAAGCATTTTTTCTATCAGATATTTTTCTGGCTTTTGCAGTATTAGTATTTTTACCAAACATTCCTTTTGCATGAGCATTAATTTTTTCAGCCTGTGAAGCTGTTTTAGAGCCATAAATGAATCCATGCTCTTTAATTTCTAAAACTTTTATATCATCTAACATTTTTCCTGTCAATGATAAATTAACATTCCCTTTTGTGTATCTACTATCGCCTCCATATTTTCCAGCCATCTTATCTTTTTTGTATCTTTTTTGATAAGGTGCGCTAACAGAGAATTGCTCTTCGTTATTGTTAAATCCTTTTCTTACCATAGAGATGTGACGTTTTACAGTTTCTTTTCCAAGCTGTTTAAAAAAGTCTTCATCAAATTCAAACATTTTTTTAAGGTCAATCACGATAGTACTGCTCCAATGTTTTTGGTATTTTAAATGCTCTGCCTTTTCTTTTGGCCTTATCCATCATTCCTTGATATGCAACTTTAGCTCTTTGCTGTATATCCTTATTTCGCGTTTTAGATGACAATGGAACCCATTGATGCCTACAATTAAATCCGCCTCCGTCACGCAATGCACCTGGATATTTAGCCTCTACTTGATTCTGTGTCATCCCACCTTCCTTAAGCATTCGTATGCACACAGGTCTAGTCTTAGAGTCTAGTGGCCCTTCATAGATCAATGTCTGCTTTGGACTGTCTTCTAGCTGCAATAGCGTAAGTGATCTAGAGTAGGTGGCCATAGAAGTCTCTATAATGGTATTGACTTGATATGGTTTTATGGATAGGTCTTGCAATAGCATTTGTCTGATGTCTGCCTTGGGCATCTTTTGCAATACACCCTGCACCAATGATAATCTGATCCTGTCTCCAAGGTCTGTAGTGTAACGTAGGATAGAGGCTTCCTGCATACTGCGCAATGCGAACAATTGATTCTCTGTGACCTTACCAAAGAATACTGCATCATCAAGTAGGGTATCAAAGCTACCCATTAGTCTTGTGATAGCTTTCTGCATTCTTAAATCTTGTAACCAGTAATCTGCCATTGATATACCAGCTATAATCAAAAGGATCTCTTCTGTGCTTAGACCTTCCTCTTGTAATTGGTTAACATCTTCAATAAAAAGGTCTTGTGCTTCTGTGAGTCTTTTGTTGAACTCCTCGACAGCACTATCGATAGTTTGATCTAAGGCCATTAGCTTTGCAGTCTATTGAGCAATCTATTTGGCTGTCCTTCGGCTTCATCTACTTCCTGTAAAAGCTTTTGTGCATCCTCTGGAAGTAGGTCTGGATTTTTAAGTAATAAATATGATTGGCGTGTGGCAAGTTTATTTTGGAATAACCAGGTATACATCTCACGCTCTTCTGAGGGCGATAGTATCTGAGGTTCTTCAAAATCTACCATTATGTCTGGGTTAAGATTCTGCCCTGTTTGCACTTCTATGATTCTGCGGTCTATAGCATACCTATCCGCTTCCCACTTACGCCATATGTCCTCAATGTTGTTCTGCACCTCTTGGTGGTTCTCAATCTCTTGGATGCGCAATGCTTCTGCTGACTCTGCGTTACCGTGTGAATCTATGAACTTTACGCGTAGTTGATTATTGTTAAGAGTTTGCTCTATCAAGAACTTTGCACCATTGATTAGCTGATTGATATCGGCACTAGGCCCAGTTACACCAAAGTTTGCTCCCTCTGGCAAATAAATGATCTTATCTACGCCCAAACTAATGCGAGATCTATCATCTACACCTGTCACAAACTTGACACCGATTGCACCAAGTCTGATACATAGTGATATTTCCATAGCTGCTACTGAAAGAGCTAGGTCTGCTCTAACTACATCCTCTGCACCGCCTACGTAAAAGTCTCTGATAGGTTGATACCTGTGGGCAAAGCATACTGGGATGATACCGTAGGGATTGATATCGCCTTCGTTGAACGATACCTTTTCTCCATCGGCATTGATACCGAAGTGTCTGCCTGGCATCCCATCGCGTTCTTCTGTCCAAACGACAAACTCTTGGGAGCTAAGACGAGACATACCTTCGTTCTCAAGTGCGTAGACTACTCCAAACGGCTTTTTCTCTCCAGGTAAGAATAGTGGCTCAAAGAATGGCAATAGCTCATACTCGACCATATTTTTTCTGGGGTTCCAAACACTACGAAAAGCCATGGTTCCTAATAGGAAAGTCAATTGCTCTAGCTGTCTACGTTTTGTATTGAGATCTTGCATATCCGCAAGGTCAACATACCTGCTGTCCACATTCATACGCGGTGGTCTTCGGTAACTTTGCGCCCTGGCTTTGCAAACTCTTTTGGTTAAGTTTTGTGAGAATAGAGGAACCTGTTGTAGGGATTCTGAACCAAAATACTCTCCTACGTATTCTTCCATGTTGATACCTTCGTAAAAATCTAGAAGGTACTCACGCTCTTTTGTGCGCTGTGTTTCTATTCTATTTAGATAGTCCGAAAGGCTATCGATAATAATCTGTTCTGATAAATCTTGTATAATCATTAAAAGTCTATAACTCCTGCGGTTCTACTACGTATAGGGAAAAGGTTGACGAAGAAATATCTAGTCGCATCACAGCAATGATCATTTAGACCATCTTTCAACGGCTCTTCCTTCAGTCTTTGGTCTTTTTTCTTTTCTGGATAGCGGTAGTTTTCAAAGCTAGATATAAATCGTTTGCATTTGCTGTCAACGAAGAAATGTGAATTTCCTGCTGCATCTTCAAACCAAGTTCTCATATGTGAGATACCGTTGGGTATATTTCTAGATACTTTGTCTCTGCGAAAATCTACGCGTATACCCTTCTTTTTGAATATCTCTATGTCTCCAATTCCAGATTGGGCTTGTACTCCGCCACCAGCAGGATCGCCAAAGTATCGTATCATAGGGTAAGGCTTTGCTTTTATTTTGTCTGCAAAATCCTCTGTCTTAATATTCTCTTCCCATACCTCATCGATCAAGTAGACTTTCTCTTTGTCTCTTCTTGAATCGACTTGGAAGAATCCTGCTGCACTAGTCCTGTACCCGAAATCGATACCACAGTATGTGGGCAGATTTGGGTTATACTTGAGTTTTCTAGTGTGTATGGTGCGGTCATACGGAAAGACCCTACCACTAAATGATGTGAATTGTGCAAGGAATTCCTGCTCATATGTTTCCCTGGTTAAAGTTTTCTTCAGTTCTTCTATGTCATCCTTGAAATACGGAGACTCTGTTGATGGGTGTTGCCAAGACTCCCAACCTGGGAACTCTTCTGACTTGCCACGTTGCCAGAGGTCGTATATCCAATTGTATCCTTCTGGGGTGGTAGTGAACAATGCCCAGCCTTGCCTATCGGCTAGAGTAGGTCTGAGGTATTGCTCCCAAACTATCTTTCGTATCTTTGCTGCTTCTTCTATAATCAAACAATCTATGCCGTCTCCTACAAGTGTCTCTGGACGATCTGCCGACTTAACGGATATCTCTGAGTTCAGTCCTGCTAGTTTCATATAGTGGACTGCTCCGCTGATTTCTTTTTTGTATGCTATTGGTAGTCTAAGTTTTGTGATGACATCTATCTTGACCTCACGCATAATCTTATCAGCTAGGTCAAGCGTGGGTGCTGCTATCCATATTCTTTTGTTTGGGGTAAGTAGATACGGCAGGATCTCTTTGGCTGCTGAGTAGGACTTGCCCGATCTACGGCCTTGGACATTTACGCGGAATCGCGCTGCGGAGTTATGGACGTTTAATTGATTAGGCGAGGGCTGGTACTTCAGTACCTTCCAAAGCTTCGTCTTGTTTAATACTCTTCTTCTCAATAGGAGAATCCTCGTATCCGCATTCTTTCAATAGATTTTCTAGGTTGCCTACCAATTCAAGCTCGTTGCGGTCTGATTGTCCCAGGTATTGTTTACCTAAGAATATCAGCATTGCATTGGAGCCTTGCTCGGCTGTCTTCCATTGTAGCTGGCGTAGCTTGATTTTCATGCTTTCTCTGCCACGCTCTAGCTCATCTTTGAATCTTTTACGTATGGTGTGTTCATCGCAATTGTGTAGCTTTGCAATCTCTACTGTAGAGCAACCGAAACTTGCTAACATCTCTACCTTGTCAGCATCGACTTCTATCATTGGTCTACCGCGTTTTTTCTTTTCCATAGGATTCCTTTGTTTCACTAAATAGTGTCTTCGTTGACATCGTTTGGAAATAAATCCCAGCATTTCTTCAATGCTCTTCTCCAGTAGGTCTTTGCCGATGAATCTGATATGCCCAGGCTAGAGGCTATCATTGGAAATGTATGTGATTTTAACCGCATACGAAAGACTTCTAGCTCTCTACTGGATAGAGTGTCGTATGCTTGGTGCGCTTTAAGCTGCCAATGTCGGAGGTGGGGGGCGATGAGGCCAGATCGGAAGATAGCCAACTTTTGAAAGAACTCGTCTCCTAGGTCGATGGATTCCAGGAGGCGTTCATAGTCTTTGTTAGTGATTAGTGGATAGTCCATTTTACAACAACTTTCTTAGCAAAAAAATAAAAAAAATTTTACGCGCAAGGTACGTCGCACAGATTTTTGTAGCCTTGTGGTACGCGTTTTTACTCACATATACTCAGTTCTAAAGCTTTGCGTTTTGTTAGTTCGCATAACATTCTCGAGAAAATAAAGAATTAAAGCATTTTGAGCAAAACGAAACGTACAAATTAGACTTTTTTAAATTCGCTTTGTTTAGTTTCTTTTTACGCTGTCAAAAAAATTATATTAAATCTCAATTATATATAGTTATTGCAATAGTAATTGTTGCTTTTACACCTTGTTTATATATATATTACACTATCAATTAACATAAGGATTAAATAAAATGAACATAAATATTAATAAAGAAGATTACGAAACACTTTTACAAGTGGAAGAATTTTTAGAAAGTGAAATTTACTCAACAGGAAACAGCGAAGTTGATGCGAATATTTCTTTAAATATTAGAAAACTTATTTCAAAAATAACCGCTAGAAATGAACAATTTCTATATGGTGATAAATTATTTTAAAAGGAGAATAACAATGAACAAACACAAAAAAACATTACATAAAAAATTGAACCAATTAAGTTTAGAGGCAAAAAGCAAGGGAACATTTTTATTGAAATATTTAAATGAGATTGAACCTTTGAGGTATATGGATATGCAAAAGCTTTTAAAGAAATTAGAAAAAAATAATATAACCAAAAATTATAGGTTAACTAATTTTAATTTTAAAATGTTTAGTAAGTCATACGTTGGTGGTTATTGGTGTACAAATTTAACTTTATTTAGATATAATGAATTAATCAAAAAAGATTCAAACAACCTTTATAGAATTACAAAAAAAGGTTTAAAATATATTGATAATCCATTTTCTAAATTTATTCCGCCTAAAAATCACACTGAAGAAACTTGGAGAAAACATTTAAAGCAAGTGGACGCGGAACAGAAAAAACAATGGAACGAAATCGCAAGAATGCAAAATTTACACGATAAATTAAAGGAGCAAAAATCTTTAGTAAATAAAAAGGATTGTTTAGAGGCTTTGGATTATTTTTGGCAAATAGGTTTTAAGGATGAATTATCAAGTGATAGAAAACATTATTTTAATATATTGTTTAGAAAAGTAGCAACAGATTATAACATAGTATTTCATTAAATCCTAACTGATGAGGGCAAAAGCCCGAAACTAGCTAATAATTTTTAGCTAGTCTTAGGTTAAAAAAACATAAGGAAAATAAAATGAATTTAATTACTCAAAATGGCAAATTTAAAAAAACATCAAAACACTTTAATAAAAGAGCTTTTAATTTTGGTATACCTGCTTATAAATCAAGTACGGGATTTGTTACCTGTCCACTAGCGGGAGATTGCATTAAATTTTGCTACGCTCGGGATGGTGCGTATATGTGGAGCAATGTTAAACCCGCTTTTGAAAGGCGTTTAAATATATCGCAGCTTTCAAATTTTGATTTCCTAATGATAGAGGAAATAAAAAAGAAAAGAGCGGACTTTGTGAGGGTACACGATAGCGGAGATTATTACTCTAAAGAATATCTTTTAAAATGGTTCAAAATTGCGGAGGCGTTACCAGGGGTAAAATTTTATTCATATACAAACAATATTAATATGATAAAAAAGCTAAAATCAATTCCGATTAATTATGACTTTATTTTTTCCGATAGTGGAAAACAAAAGCATTTAATAGACAAATCAAAAGATAGACATGCTAAGATTTTTAATAATATTGATGAATTAAAAAACGCGGGTTATAAAGATTCATCAAAATATGATTTGTATGCTACTAGATGGTTCAATGAAACTAATAAAGTCGGCTTAATAATTCATTAAATCCTAACTGATGAGGGCAAAAGCCCGAAACTAGCTAATAATTTTTAGCTAGTCTTAGGTTAAAAAAACATAAGGAAAATAAAATGATAATAGAAAAATGCGATAAATGCGAAATAGAAGTTTATAATTCAAATGATGAAAGGCGTTTTATACAAAATGAAATAATTGATAATAAAATTATTTGTATTGACTGCATAGAAGAAGAAAAAACAAACAAAGGTTCAAATAATGAATAAAATATTTTATAAAATAGCGGAATTTTTAACGCTCGTTTATATTGTTTTGATTTTTTGTTTTCTGTTGATTTTTTTCAACGTATAAAACAGAAATAACAAAATAATTTTATAGAAATTTTTAAGATTTTTTAGAAATTTTTAGGGCATTTTTGAGCCTATTTTGACCAATATTTTTATATTATTTGGCACAGGGTTTTTATATTATTTGGCACAGGGTTCGTATATTATTTGGTGCAGGGTAATTTTATATTTGATCACAAAGGGTAAAATTTTTATATTAATAACATAAGGGTAAATACAATGAATAAGAAAACAAACAAACTAAGATGGTTCAAATTTCCAGATACTATCGGACCGAAAGCTGTTATCGAGGATAATCTGGAAGAAGAAGGTTTCAACTGCTATGAGGTAGATCCGTCACCTAACCAAGGGTACTTCGAGGTTTTGGTGGGAATAAGCCAGGAGCAGATTGAAGACTTAGGAACGCTTAGATATGAATGGGGATTTGACGAAGATAGTTTAAGCTTCTACGAAGTTGATGCAAAAACAAAATTATATATTGAGGTGGCATGATGGAGCTTTATAATTCATTTTTCGTAAAATCTCATTTTGATATGACATCAAAAAATGCATTAGACGTATCAAAGAATGCAAAGTCTACTGCAAAATATTTTGAAGATTTGCATAAGATTATTAAAAAATGCGATAGCTTTAGATGGGATGGTGGAGACAGTCAATGGATACACGCATTTGTAAAAACTAAAGATAAAAAACTTCAAAAATCTTTGATGAATAAATATGGATTTGAAGATTATAAGGAAGTTTGGGGAGATGACTGATGACTTATAAAAAACAGGTAAGGGTTTTTTCTATGTTTACAGGTATAGGTGGATTTGAGGTAGGCATAGAGAACTCTTATATTAATCACAAAATGGTAGGATTTTCTGAGTTAGATAAATATGCCATTGAAATATTCAATAAACATTTTAAAGGAATTAAAAACTATGAAGATGCAACAAGAATCGATGAAACTAAACTACCAAACTTCGACCTACTCGTTGGGGGGTTTCCTTGCCAAGCATTCAGCGTGGCAGGAAACCTTCGAGGATTTGACGATACAAGAGGTACACTCTTTTTTGATATCGCACGGATTCTCGGTCACAAAAAACCCAAACATTTTATACTCGAAAATGTACGAGGTTTATTATCTCACGGATCTGGCAGAACTTTCCAGAGGATCATTGAAGTTCTCACCAACCTTGGGTATTTGGTCGAATGGGAGGTTCTCAATAGTAAGAACTATGGAGTCCCACAGAATAGGGAAAGAGTGTATATTATCGGACATCTTAGAGGACAAAGTAGACCCAAAGTATTTCCTATCAGAAAAAGCGAAGAAGTATCTGATTCGAGCAGAGAAGAGAAGAGGAAAAGGAGTAGCGAAATATCATCAACGATAACAAGTAATTACAAAAGAGGTGTCCATGCTATGGGTGAGCAGTATATTATGGAGCCAAGGGAAATAACCAAAAATCAATCTATGGCGTATCGGGTGTATAAATCTGATGGTGTGTCTACTACGTTAAAAGCTGTTGGTGGTGGAGTGGGGGCAAAGACAGGATTGTATGAAGTTAGAGCTTGTTTGACACCAGAAAGAAAAAGCATTAGGCAGATGGGTAGAAGATTTAAAGATAATGAAGAACCTATGTTTACCTTAACAGGTCAAGATAAGCATGGAGTTATGATTAATGAAGCTACCAAAAAGGGATATGCTGTGGCTGAAGAAGGCGATTCAATCAATGCCGCAGTTCCCACATCAAAGACTAGGCGTGGTAGGGTAGGTAAAAAGATTGCTCAGACCCTAGATACAGGAATGCAACAGCATACTCTACAGAGATCGGTCATACGAAGACTAACGCCTACTGAATGTGAAAGATTGCAAGGTTTCCCAGATGGGTGGACAGAGGGTATATCTGATACACAAAGATATAAATGCCTTGGCAATGCAGTAACCACGAATGTGATAACAGAAATAATAAACAGACTTTACAAAAAAACATAGTGATTTTTATATCCTAGGCGTGAGGGCTATTTTCTTTTCGGGTAGTTTGACCCTTTGAAATTTCCCTTGCGCCTCCTGTTGGCTTCCGCTAGTTTATTCTTATATTCCATGTCTTGGAAACACTTCTTTAAACCATCCACTTGCATATGATCGGTCCATCCGTACATATTCATACAAACCAATGTTCCTTCTTCGTTTTTATATGCTGACATACAGAACTTGTCCAACTTTGGCTTTCCTAGCGGACATTGAATAAAATTATAGTTTTCTACCAGATAATTTCTTATATCCTGGTCTAAAGGGTCTCTTATATTATAATCAGCAGGGTCAATTGACTCACTTGTTTTCTTGGCTGCAGGGTCTTTCAAACTAACATTTTCCAATTGAAACTAACATTTCTCTACCAAAAGAATGTTAGTTTTGGTTAAAAATAAGGGTAAAATCGGGGGTGAGACCATGTTAGTATTGTTAGTATTGTTAGTTTGACCCTTGAAACTAACAAAACTAACAAAAGTAACATACCTCCTCCCTCCTTAGTCATTTTCAGCATAAAACTCTGCGTTTGTCTTCTTATATCTACCATGACCAAGCTTTTTTATCATTCCGTAGCCAACCATATCATTCAACCATCTATGAGCTGTCATATCTGTAACAGACTCTCCATGCTTGTCTCCACATACGTTTAACCATTCATGGGTCTGAAATAGATTGGGCATTCGCTCCAAATGAGATTCCCATTTTATTTTCTTTGATTTCGCTATCATCAACTGACTGATAGACTCTGGCTTGATCAAGAATCTTTTTTGCATCATAATACCATCATCATGGGTATCAACAATCTCTATGGCATAAGTTCCTCTATTTTTATTCTCAAGCCTACTCTTACCAATGCCTAATGCACTAAAGCTTTCACACGTTTTCCCTATCATTACACAATGCTCATACCACCAGTTTATCACACTAGATCCTGCCATCCGCTCCTCTGTCAACCCTTGCTCTTGCGTATTTTTATTAAAATGATGAACAAGGATAATAGCTGACTCTTTCTGAGATCTAAGATTCTCTATACGAGTTAGCAAGGGTTTTATCTTGTCTGCATCCGCTATGTTACTACTACCAGATAATTGGTAAAGGTTGTCTATAATAATGACATCGGGGCAAAAGACCTCTACTTGTGCTTCAATCATCGGAAATACATCCTCGAAGTCTCCAGGCTTGGTCAAAAGTCCAAAGGTATCCCTGCACATTTCTGTATCTATCCCATGACCTTTTGCCAACTTATGTACACGCTTGATAGTCTCTTGATGACCATTTTCCAAATCAACGTACAAAACTTTGCGTTGTTTCTTGATTGTAAACCCTAAATACTCTGTTTTTCCCGATGCGATCGACAAAGCTGCACCCAACGTAAAATAACTTTTCCCTGCTTCAAAATCTCCAACAGCAATGGTCTTGGCTCTCATCGGAAACAAGTCTTGTATTACCCATTCGACTGGGTCATAACTTGCATTAAAAATATCAACTCCATACAAAATATTAATCTTGGAAACCTTCTCATCATCTATCTTACCGCCATTCTGCAAAAACTCGGTCACATCGCCACCATTTAAATTAGTTTTACCCTTAACTATCTTAGCCATAGCTCTCCAAAAAATTAGCACTCGCTTTTCGCCCTGCTTCATCATCATCGTAATACAAATGCACCTCATTGAATCTATCCTGTATCAAATCCATTAACTTGCCAGGTATCCGAGTACCTGCACCGTTGTTAAAACAAACGGCTTGTTTGCCTTGCGATATCATCGAAATACAATCTTTTTCTCCCTCAGTCACATAAAGGATCTCATCTCTTTTATATTTGTGTATCATGTGCCAGAATGGAAATATAAATGTTTGAGCATGACCTCGAACCTGGTATCGCTTGTGCCATTTTATATTCACAAGATCACCACGAGAATTTAAATAAGGAAACACAAAACCATCGTCCCAACCAATGCTTAATTTCTCTACAATGCTTCTATTCCAGGGCAAATTGCCAATAAACCCATCGTAATTCAACAAAAGCCTATCAATCGATTCTGACAGCGTTTTCTTGTATTTATCGTCTACTTCTTGCGGAGGCGACCATTCATACCTCTTGAAGTCCGTTTGCTCTATATTAGGCAAATTAGAGGTACTTTCTCCGAGCAGTTCTGCAAATTGGTACGCATTCCCCTTTATCTCGCACCCAAAGCATTTAAAAAGGCCCTCTTCACTAAAACTGAAGCTTGGCTTGGTATCATCATGGAAGGGGCAAAGGCCTTTGTATTGCCCAGAACCGCTCGGACGTATTTTTTGTACATGACGTTCAAATATTTCTAGCATTTGATTCTAACTTTATATCTTCAAATAAATTTGGAAAGAATTTTTCAAACTCTTCTTCTTGCATTTTAGTAATTGCTCTAGATTTTTTTGCCCAAAATTCGTTCATCTCTTCGACCCTGTCAAAAAGCTTAAATTCCTTCGCTAGTTTTATCATTAAGCATAAAGTAGGCAAAGCAACCTTCGTCTCACTACCCCAGCCATGACCAGTCTCTATCTTAAAATATTCATCGTTAGGTCTTATAATATTGTTTATAGTATCGAAGTACATTTTCTTTGCGGTCGTAGGCTTAAGGACTGTATTACAAATCATTTCATTATAAGTATAGTTAAGCATTTTATCGATATCAGATTTTTCTACATGAAAAG
>CENH01058033.1_pt1 | contig 12353 bp, 10 predicted proteins | sample 530171 | NCBI WGS metagenome assembly CENH01 (sample SAMEA2591132, study PRJEB7988) | marine metagenome | biome: marine biome (ENVO:00000447); feature: deep chlorophyll maximum layer (ENVO:xxxxxxxx); material: saline water (ENVO:00002010), including plankton (ENVO:xxxxxxxx) | depth 70 m | reverse complement strand
GATAGTATCCGCAGGTGGGTTACAGGCAACCATAATTCCAAAACAAGCCGTAACGGCCAATAAATTTCTTAAAATCATAATAAAATCCTTTTTGTTAAAGGGCACCTGTAAACCCGTGCCCGCCTGCGGTTTAAGAAACTAACGATCATTTTTTGTTGCTTGTACGTGAAGTCGCACAGCGTGAGCAGTATTTTTAATTTCCTGCATTACTTTGCGGACTCGCGTGCCAGCCGAAGAGTTGCTCCCATTATAAAACTTATCATAATCGGCGCGCGCTTCTTCCAAAAGATTAATCATCTCATTTAAAGTATTAGGCATATCACACATTTTTTTCTCCTTTTTAAGCCTCAATATTAACCACACCAATACGTGTGGGCACTCTAGCGGACCAGCCGCTAAAATAAAATGCGGGTGTCGAAAGAACACTCCCAATGGTTGTACGAACTTGTGCTTCAAAAGTGAAGCGACCACGTTTATAGTCGTAGCGCTCTGTCTCTCGCTCAATAAAGTCCATATCCCAAAAGTTATCTTTAATAACATCTCCAACAAACTGCTCAAAACCAGAGTGGTCTCTTGGATAGTCTTCTAAATAACTCTCATCCCGCAATGTATCAATCACATCATTTTTAAAACCAGATGCTGTAATCAACTCAGCGACAGTTGAGGCGAACTCAGTCTCTTGCATGACCTCTTCCTCATACCCATCCCAAGCGTGGACAACATCTGCGCCGTCTTTAAAACGCAAAACAATCTCTTGATCTTTGTCAACATCAACTTCTTTTAATTTATCGTGAAAATTCATTTTTTCTCCCATAAGTGTAAAGCGGGACCTCTGTAAACCCAGGCCCCCCTGCGGTGGAGGAACCTAAAGGAGGTCGTTAAAAGCCTTATCAATAGATGATTGTGGCTTATCATTGTTATAGCGATCACTCTCTGAGGAAACATCTTCAGCATCTTTTTCAGAAAGAAGGAACTCGTCAAGCATGACCTGAACTTGCTCAGGTGTCTTTCGCTCAAAGACCTCATCAAAATTCGGAATCTGGTCTAGGAAGCCGGCAATCTCATCTTCGTTACCTGCGAGAGCAGAAGAGCGGCGCCTAGGCGTGATGCTAGTTTGTGGAAACTGCGCGCCAGCAGGCTTTCCATACTGGATTACAAGGTCAGTTCCCTCGTTGACATCGGTAATGTCGCCATACTCTGGGTTGAGCACAAGATTAAGCAACTCTTTGTATGCCATCTTGCCAAACCCCCAAAGGCGAACGCCTTTGTCTTCCTCTCCTCGCACAACAACAGGTGCGAAGAAACGCTGTCGAGCAGAGAGGTTTTTCGCCATTTTAATAGAGTCATCGGTACCCTCATTATAAAGTTGGCGAATGAAATCATTAAGTGGATCATCCTCTCCAAAGTTTTTCTTTGGACTCAAGAAACCTGCGTTTTTGCCGAGGTTATAGTGAAACCAATACTCTTTGAAAGGATCACCATCGGCAGTTGGAACAATACGAACTGTTTGTTCGCCATCTTCTGGACGCCAAAAGACATTGTTACGTTGCTTACCACCACTCTCTAGGGCATCAAGTTTTGCCCTCATTTTATCTAAATTAATAGCCATTATAAACTCCTTTTTGCTTTAAGCTATAGTCCAGCCAGCAAATCTTCTGACTGGCTCCCATATAATATAGGCACCCTGTTTAGAGGGTAAACTAAATTATGGTCTCTTCCTGAATAAAAGATGCAAAGTGCTGAGAATAAACATAATCTTTTTCATATGAAGTTGAAAAGATAGAGAATCCAACATCTAGACGATCTTCTTTGTTTTCCTCTACAAAAGATCTTATGTCAGATAAAACATTTTTATCTTCGTCAAGCGTCTTTTCACTTAGGCCATAAAAATAATTCTTAAGCCTAGTGTTTTGTATATCATAAAATAGTTTTTCTTTTCCAGTTTCACTATTTACAACTCCGAACGTTCCTATTCGCACAGTTTCTCTTTTGCGAGACATAGTTGTTAAAAGTGGCTCTGTGTGCTTAAAAACATTAGACATATGAATTGTGCTGGATATTACGTTATTTATGTCTCTCCAGTAGTTCTTTAAGGACACAGAGCCTAGCACTTGCTCTACACTTACATTACTAATAATAAACATACTATTAAAAAGAGCAGAACGAGTGTATTGTTGTAAGACGCCGAAACACAATGTTTCTTTTAATACTTGCTGTTCTGAAAGTTGTGTTACATCTGGCTTAATATAAACAATATCAATTTTGTTTGATTTTAGTTGGTCAAGTATGCGCAGGGCAGCACCACTAACATCACCAACTCCAGACATGATAAATATTGTATTACCCTTACATCTAGCCAATGCCAGACGTTTGTAGTTTTTTTCATATTCCTCATGTCTAGTTTGCGGCTTGATTGACACATAGTTTTTATAGTCTTTGTTTTCAGTATCAATACAGAATGTCTTGTATTGACCATACTGTTCAAAGTTTTTTGCTATCTGGCAACCAGCATTTCCTAAACCAACAATATTCATTTAATCTCTCTCATATCGCCAAAGTTCTTGCCCAAACTAAGATTAGATCTAAACTCACCAAACTTGGTAGTTGAAAACTCTTTAATGATAGAGTCAAGAAGATCTTTATCCTCTTTTGAAAAATCCAACACTAGACTATCGTGAATACAAAAAGCAACATATGACTTTCTATTTTTTAATATTGTATCAACCTTGAAGACATTTGTTAAGAACAAGTCACTCGTTGTGCTTTGTATTAGATAGTTGACTGCTTTTGTCTTGTCGCAGCTAATCGATCGACCAAATGGCGTTGAAACTGTCTCAACGTCATAGTGCTTCTCTAATAGACTGTCTCTATCAAACTTCTCGTTTAGTTTCTTATTGCGAGCCTTTGGGTTGTACAACCAAGCAAATGTCTTGACTTTGCTCTCAGCCCTAGTGTGCTTGCCCATAAAGACGTTTTGTGACACCCATGAGTGAATGTCCTCTTTAGGCTGCTCCTGCCCTAAAAGGGCTAATAAAACCCTCAATTCAGCAGAGTTGAAATCTAGCTCAACAAAACAGTCGTTATTAGGTTCAATACAGCTACGAAGTTCCTTGTTAAGTGTCAAGATGGGAAAGCTGCTTGGATTGGTAGCTAAACGACCAGTTACTGTCCCCCACATATTGTAATCTATATGTTTGCTGGCATCTTTGACTTTGCTTAAGCTGTTGCGCACTTTTGAATTGCTAAAGTCAAGATTCTTAATATTTATGCTCAAAGGCTGCTTTTTAATTTTTTGAGTAAGCAAGTGTAGATCGACTAAAAAATCATAATTTTTAGGCCTTTCAAAATTTTCAAAAACATAATTAGTTATTTCATTTTTGATGCCATAATAATCTAGCAAAAACTTTTCTGGCACCAAATCATAAAAACAAACTTCATCTAAGCTAATTTTAGCATTATAAAATGATTTAATAAATGCCGATGCTTTAGCACAACATTTCTGCCACCTATCTTTTACATCTTCGGGGCAAACTTTGTCCAAACCTTTACCCATGGCGTAAATGCTAGCATACTGTGTTTGTGTGCTAGGCAAGTTTGCCGAGGGGCTCCAAGTCCTATCAAGCTCTACGGCATTAATATCAGAATATATCTTGCCATCTTTAAATACAGCAATACACTCGTGCTTTGTATCCATTAATTGAAATGTCATCTAACCTCGTTGAAGATTTTTAGTTCCAACTAGATCATAATTAGCAATCGATCCGTCGATCGCCTCATCTAATGATCTTTGTTTTGTTTGACGATACTGAGAACGAGTTGCGCCATGCCAGTAACTACCTTCAACATTTAATTTAGTAACCAAAAAGCCTTTTGTCAAGTCATTAATATAATTTAATGCTGCCTCATTGCTAAAAAGTCTTTTATTAGACAACATTTCCTTAACATAACCATTAATTTCATGTTGTCCAGCTTTAGTGTCTGTCTCCATAAGCCTAATTTTTAATATAATTTTAAGCATAATTTCATCATGCTCTTTTTGTGTACGAGCCAGCATCTCTTCATTGCTTCTATTTTTTCTAGTTGTCCTGTACTCACCATCGAAACAGCGAACACTATTAGATTTTACTATTTTTGCCTCTTCATAGGTTGGAAACTGTAGATAGAAGGACCTATATAGACTTAAAAACAGATTCTGCATTCTAAAAAGTTCATCGCGGTAAGCCTTGCGATAATAAAAAGGAAATACATTATCATAGCTAACGCCGAATCTATCTAAAAATATTTGCGCACCTTTAATATCATTTTGGTCTTTTCTTCTGCTGGTTAATCCAGAAGCAATGTTAAAAACAAATCGCCATGGCGCATTTCTATCAATTAAAAAACCAAACTTTTTTAATTCTTTTGCGTAAAATACAAAGTTAGCGAAATCATCAACAGTGTAATTTAGTATCTTACTATCAGAACCAATACCATGGCTTTCAGATGCGACCTCCATCATAAGACCGCTTACGAAAGGACTACAGTGAACTGATGTTATATATCCAGTTCTAGTGATTGGAAAATATTTTAAATTTGGCAACATATGCTCTACAAAGCTAAGAACAAAATCTTTATAGCTCTTTATCTTTTCACCTCGGCGGTCGACAGATAAGTAATTATTAACAAAATTAGTATAAATTTTATTTATGTAAAGATCATAATTACTGTCTAAATCACCGTATGTTTGTGATTTTTTAACCAGCAAATTAGTTGGAAAGTAGCCGTTATCAACAATAAAGTTAGAGTTTCTCATCTTCAACACGTTGGATCTCATTTGTTTAAATGCTTCAGCAACAAACTCAACAGCAAATTGATCACCGCCTGTTGGGCCGCTAAACACCTGCTTAAGCGGCCCATCTAAATAAACCGCATCACAATCAAAATCGACTCTGCCATAATGAACGTGGCGGCGCTGTAAATCAAAATACTTTATACCTTCAAGTTGTGGAAAATTTTCATACAAGTTAACTCTTGAATTAAATATTGATTCTGTAATATTCTTAGCCACTATCTGCCAGCTCCCTGATTAACTTGTACACCCACAAGCCTTGTTTTGTATTGGCCTTTGCTTATTTGGCTATGGACCTCGGCTATGTAATGATAGCCGCCCAAGTTAAGCTGATAAGCGATCGATCTCGCATCTTCAAAATTTCCTAGGCCAGCAAATGAAGGATTGGCGTAGAAAAACATACCAGGTGTAAACAAGGCGCAACCTACAAGTTCTACTGTTGTATTGTAAGGTTGTCTTAGCTGCTCTAAGCTGTCTTTTCCATCATCTAAAGATTCTAAAAATCTTAATTCTTTCAAGTTTGGTATACTGACTCTCTGAAAATTTAAAGTATCAACTAAGCCTTTATCAGAGCCAATATTAAAATGGTATATGCCGTCTTTTAAATCCTCCACAGGATTGCCAGTTCGCTCTGTAAGATACAAAGAAGTAGTTCCATAAACCAGCAAATAATCATAACTTGTTTTTACTAGACTCTCTGTTGATATGCCACCCCGCACTTTGTCAAAATATGTTGTTTTAAACACTGGGCTGTCTGTGTTAAGCTCTCTGTGTTGAGGCAAAAGCTCTTCCATCTTAGAAACATACTGGTTTCCGACTAAGACAGGTTCTTGATCTGTCGGCTTACCAGGCAACGTCAAAGATGTAATTGTTGGCTTTGTTCTTCTAGGCTTGATTGATCCTGGCATGCCGATACCCATTGATGGTATTATTAAGTTACGAACACATTTTGCTAAAAAAGCACCGAGTGGCATAAACTTGCGTTCTTTGTTTGTAACCTCGTGAAAGAACCAAGACGTAAAATAATTAAATGATATCGGATATTTAGCAAAATTAATTGTCTTAACATCTCCAGTTTCAGCGTCAAGGTACTCAACAGGTCCAAGTAAAATTTTTGCCATTGACAAGCCATATTCCTCTCCTGCCTGTTGCGCAAGTTGAGATTCTGTCTTGCCCAGGCCATAATATGTTTCAGGTGAAAAAACTGGATGATCAAAGTCTAAAGGAGTTTCTGAGCCAAGTTCATCTAGATTTTTTAAGTCCATGGCTTTTATACCAGCATTTTTACATGCCAGCTCAACGATATCACCAAAGTACACATAATAAAACTTGTAATTGTCACCAGAAAAAGAAAAAGTTGATTGCCTTGCTGGATCTTTCTTCTTTCCTCCTGTTTTTTTATCATTCGACTTTGTTTGTGTTTCAATATCGCCACTTGCTTGGTTGGCAATAGAATTCAGATTTTCGGCATCACGTTCTACTAGCTCGTTGCAGCGATTAAATCTAATAACCGGTACGCCTCTTGGGGTTGCTAGACTACCACCTTTCAAAGCCTGCTCTGCTGCTTCGTAACTGACACCAGCTAAGTCTGCCAGCTCTGTGACTTGTGGATCATTGGCGCTCTTTTGTACACTTTCAGTCTGGTCTTTTTCCGGAATCGCTCCCATATAAGATAACATGGATTCTCTCGGTACATCGGCACAGAAAAGTCTAGTCGCTGGCCCTAAATCGCCTCGTTGCTCATTGCCTTTTATCAGCTGGTCTATAAAAGTCTTGTATACATCCTTTTTAAAAGTGCCAATCTGCTTTCTTATCAAAGCAGTCATTTTTGAAACGTTGTTTGTTTTTTTAAACCACTGTACAGCAGCATCGCCATTATTTTTTAGCTTGTATGTGCCTTTGTTGTCTTTTAACACACCAACGCCGCCAGCCTCCAAATATAGATCTGTGAATGATTCATCGTTGACTAAAGTTTTCTTAAACACGTTAATCGCATGGCAAGTGTCGTCTTTACACCTGGCTTTCTTGACGGCTCTGTGTATGTTGTTTATTTTAGTTTCTGTCGCAAATATTTTTGCTGGATTGTATTTTGGATCAACATTTTGAGTAAGGAATCCTTTTCCACCTTTTGCTCTTCGAGTGGTGTCTTGAAATACGTTTACATGATTTGAGCCAATTATAGTCTCCATGCTGCCTAGATAGTGCGCTGTCATTGTTACAGAACCATCGTTGGCAATGTCTAAATTATAGTCAGTTAGCCGCAATGTAAAAACAGTATTTAAGTTTTCAATTGCGGATATGCCGTCTATCTCATCTTTTGTCAGGTTCAAACCTTGTAGCGCGCTTTGATCAGGTGCTGTGTAACCTAAAAATGCCCTTATTTCAAAATGCTTTGGGTTCAATTGCTCCGCGTCCACGTCATACTTCGCTGGCGGGTAGAGCACTAAGTCAACATATCTTAATCCGCCTTGATCAATACTGGGCTCGCCAGGAGGTTGAGCATTCAAGTCTTTTAAGGATTTAAAGCTTGTTTTAAGAGTACACTTAATATTATTATCTAATATACCCTGATCCCTGCCGATATGAGATATTTGAAAAGACTCAAAACCGACGTTACGGAATGATGGCTTTGTGCTTTCATATGATAAGTAATCTTCTACAGAGGTTGTATTCTCTCTGCCAAAATTATCAGCGAATTTAAATTCCTTGTATACAGGGAAGCCTAAAGTACTAGAGCGTGATTGATCATTCAAGCCTGTCTCATCAGAATTCAAGCTCTGATATACAACTTTATAGATTCTTATCTTTGGCTGCATTAGAGATAAAACAGAGTTTTTAATATTGTAAAATGTATCAAATCTGTCAATTCCACGGAGCTTGTTGATAATTTGCGTGCCATTTCCATTTACTTGCCTAAAGCAACGATAATTAAAAAGCTCTTTTTTAGAGTCAAAAAATTGTGCTGCTTTAGTTATATTTTGGCTTAATATAGACTGTTCTAGCTCTTCACGAGTCCTGTTATCATTAGTAAGATATACTTTATCTCTCAACTTTTCGTTGCTAGGACTGCCTTTGGCGTTGTCTGTACCGCCTGAACTGGTAATATCTTTTTTTGCGCTCATGCTAATATCCTATGCTGTACAGTATGGCCTCTAAAGGCACAGGTATGTATATAACATCACCAGGCTTTACATGAAACTCAGTTGGTTTTTGATTAAAAAACGCTATAACCCACCACATTTCTGGATTACCATAGTATTCATCAGCTAATTTATAGTAATGATCACCAACACCCCATATTCTAGTTATTGTGCGAAAGCTGCTAGCCTGTAAAGAAGAGGGGTAAAACATTTTTGGGGTTGAGAACTGTCTTATATTTTCCATGCCACGACTTTTTTTTAGATAAGACTTGTAAGCGTCCTCGTCGTTAATGAATATTGATTGATTTTTGTATCTCATAATTATATTATACCTTATGACGCACGAAGTTTTTCTAATTCTTCAATAGACATTCCAGATTGATCTGACATGCTTTGCTTGTTACTATCAAATATAGCATCAGCATTTCTTTCGTCAACAACATCTTGCGGGCTTCCAGGCACTGGCTGTTCAGCACCAGCACTAACAGAATCTGTTTGAGTGCCCATTCCACCGGGGCTAGGCGTGTCTTGAGTGTCTCTTGCCAAGCCAAAACCATATGGGAATGCCGGTGCTGCTAAACCACCTCTCCAGGCGCCTGTTTCGTAATCCCAGCCAACAGCATGATCGTGTATGACACTAAGCTTCAAGCTAAATGATATTTCTCTTGGTACTAATAATTTATCTCCAGAACGATTAACTTGATCAAAACCAGCAGATCTTATCAAGGCAGCATGTTCCCCTGTCGCATCAATTGATATATAGCCTTTTTTAACGTCAAATTTGTAATTGACGCCAGACATAGTACATAAAATACCTTGCCCTCCACCTGCCACAGATGCTACTAAATTAGCGTATCTAACTCTAAATAAAGGCGAAGCAGCGATTGAATTAGCAGACATTCTTTCTTTGTAGGTTGGATATAGACTAGCAGCTAGCCAGCTCATATTGTTAAGATTATCGAGAGCCACATCAGCTGATGAATTTGGTATTGCCACACCAAGGTTTATAGTACGATCATTTCCTTGCCAAATATAGTAAGGCTCTGTACGCCCATATGGAGTTTTTGGTTGTGTCTTTAAATTAAAATTATCATCTAAAGTATTTAGATACGCAATAAACTGTATAACTGGTGGATTTTTTATGTGAAGAGGAATTATTTCTAATAAAGTACCAGCTTCAGCGCCGGCTGTATTCTCAAAATTACGTTTTTTAAATTTAACATTACGCAGGCCATTTTTGTCTCCTCCGTATGCTGCTATCTCATTTTGAAAAAATTTAGTCATTAATTAGTATTCCTATCATTATAAATTATCAACTGGCAATCCCTGGGTCGCTCTATCTCTCATTTCGTTTGCTTTTGCTGCTGCTTCAGGCACTACCTTTGCTTTAACTTGTTGCACAAGATTATCATCTAGATTTAAATTAATTGTTGCGTTAAGTTCGGGTACCTCAGCAGGTGTATTTACAATATTAAGTTCTGGATTTAACCGTCTTCTCTCTGCTAGCACTTCTGGGCTATTGTCTGGGTTAAAAAGTGTTTTTACGCCACCAACGACCTGTTGGAGACCGCTATCTGGTTTTCCCTGCTCTTGTATAAGATTGCCTAAGCCGGTGGCTGCGTCGGCACCAAGTTCTGTGTTAAGAAAAATTGTGCCACCCATGCTGATCAATGTGTTTTTTAAAGCTTCGAGGCTTGTTGGATCTTTAGCTAATTGTTGAAGATTGGTAATGTTACTAGTTAGGATACCTATACCTTGAGCAACACCAAGAATGTTAGCTAGCTGATCTGAATCAGCCTGTTCTTCCAAGCCTGCGAACACATCGCGTACAATGTCGCCAAACTCTTTGGTTGATGCTTGAAGTGCTGGCACCACCTCCGCAGCACCAGCTATTGCTTTTGCTTCCAAAGCGGCAATAGGCTTTTCTGCTGCTGTTTGTGTTGCGATTATTTGATCTGACAATTCTTTGTTAGAGGCAGCGGCGTCACTAGCGCCTGATGACACTTTTTCAAATGAAGCTGCGGCTGTTTCGCTTAGTTGCTTTGCCGCTTCACCAACATTGGCAAATCCTAAACTCTCAGATATTATCTTTTTAGCTTGGAATGATAAATCATTAAAACTAACTCCTGCCTCGGCTAGCCTTTGCCTAATGATAACAAACTTATCTTCGATAGGTGCCTCTAATAATTCAGTAAAATCAAGCACTTGATCGCCCAAAGCAGCGTTTACAGATTGTACAGCTTTAGCTGCAGCGTCAAACTCATTAAATCTAGCTGCTTTAGAAGCCAAATCTGCTGTAGAAACTCCGGTGGCAGCTGCTTGAACTGCTAATCCTTTAAAGGATGTTGTAACATCATTCGATTGCCCTTGTAAAGATCCAAGTGTGCTGGCAGCGTCACTAAATATTTTCCCACCAACGCCTAAAGTTTTGCCTAAAGTGAATAATTCTCTATCAAAAACTTGTGTTTCCTCGACGCTCATGTCCAAGCCAACTGTTAGATTATTTAAAATGTTGTTTAAGTCGCCACCTTTGACACCTAAAGCTTCAAAAGCTGCGAACAAGCTAGTTGTCGACGCAGCTGCTTCTTCATTACCAGGTATCAGATTGGTTTTGAACAGGACGCTTTGTTGTAAAAGGTTAGCCAAAGCAGATTTGTAATCATCTGCTCTAACACCAGCAGACGAAAACGAGTTCATTTGAGCTGCCAAGGCTTCAGGCACATTATCACCAAAAACTCTTGCGAAAGCCTGACCACCAGTAGAAGCTGCGATTAAGCTAGAAGCAAAGTTATCTTGCGAGAAGAGTGCTTTATTAAACGCAGCATCAGCTTCATCCAAAGTTATTGGTAAGTTTTTAATTCCTTTTACAGCAGCTTGAAGCTTTTCAGTTCCTCCCAAAGCTGCCAAAAGAACTAAACCAAGCTTGTTATCTGCGCCGGCTAGCCCATCAGTAAGATCACTAACTGATTGCTGTGTGGCTTTAAGTGTTCTTCCAGCGATTTGTGTGACTCTTTGTGTGGATTGCTCAGCATTTCCTACTAACGATGCTTGCTGCTGACTTAGCTTTTGATTTATTTCTGATGACTTCTCTGTTAGCTCTTGTAGTTTTTGCTGGCTTCGTATTTGAAAAGTTGCCAAACGTTCTTGTTGTTCAATTCTTGCTTGTACCCTCTCAGCCTCTTCACGGTCAATAACCATTGATTGGCCTTTGGCTGTTTGAAGTTGTTCAAACTTTTTTTGCAGTTCTGCTAATCGGACATTAGCTTCGTTAAGACTACCCAGAAAACCATTAGCTTGCCTTAAGCTTTCCTCTTGAGCAGCAGTTAGTTCTCCTTTGACCTTTTCTAAGTTTTCTAATGTTGCGGCTGCTTGCTCAAGTCTTTCTTGTAGTTCTTCATCCATACAATGGCACCTCTAGACTTAATAAATAGTTGATAGAAAAAATTATAAATTAAGTAGACATTAAGAATTAGCAGCTTCTGCCTCAATTTCAAACTGTGACTTAAGTTTTCTCAGATACCAGCTGCGCAAACCAATTGGTAAGTTGTAACCTTCAGTGAAACTAAAAAGTCCGTAATATTGAAGTAAAAAGATCTCTTCATAGACTTTTTCTACATATTCTTCACTTAGGCCAAAAAAATGCCGCAGAAATCGGCACCTCCATATCTTCCATATGGAAACAACTCTGACATTTAAAATCTTTTCGAAGCTCTACCGCTGGAAGAAGTTTAGGGTATAGTGCTCTTATAAATTTAGAATCTTTGGCCGGTAGATTCATAATGATTTCATCAATCTGCTTAGGGTCATCACAGTCTTCAATTTTTTCTATTATCAATTTAAGTGACGTAGTTATGATCGAAGAATCAATAGCTTCTTTTATTGCCTCTGCGTAATCATCTTGGTCTAGACTGGTTAGCATTTTTAATTGAACTTTGAAATTGCTTATAGGCAAAACAACTTTTATATCACCACCTGCTGTAACAGTAACGCCGTTATCAGATAAGAAATCAGCATCAAAACATTTTTCTCTTATTGTCTTTTCTTCATTTAGATCAAAAGACATTTCACTTTTACTGCCACAGTTTGGACATGTTATTTGTACTCCATAGTCAGATCCATAGCCAGAAACCCTAGCAGCGATCATGATAGCGGACCTGTCGCCAACTAATAAAGTTGTGCTGTCGACGTCATCTACCATCACACTTTCTAAGAATCTATCAATCACAATACCTTCGGTAATAAGACTTTGGGAAGATAATATATCTTCTTCCTTGGCAGTCATATAGCGAATCTCAACTGTCTCTTTTTTGTGAAATGGATGGTTTTTAGGATAAAACCTACCTCGCGATGGAAGTGCCACAAATTCTGTAGGCACCTCATAAGAA
>CENH01004222.1_pt1 | contig 12365 bp, 18 predicted proteins | sample 530171 | NCBI WGS metagenome assembly CENH01 (sample SAMEA2591132, study PRJEB7988) | marine metagenome | biome: marine biome (ENVO:00000447); feature: deep chlorophyll maximum layer (ENVO:xxxxxxxx); material: saline water (ENVO:00002010), including plankton (ENVO:xxxxxxxx) | depth 70 m | reverse complement strand
AAACAGTGAATTTATTACCACCATTATCAACTTCGATACCACCATCGAGGTTAGCAAGACCGGCAGCACTAAGAGCACCAGCGGTTGAAACGGTGAAGTTTGCGCCATTAACGTCAATACCACCGTCGAGAGACGCAAGTCCCTCAGCAGTTAGTGCGCCCTCTTGGGTTAAGTTACCCGAGAGTTGGGCTACACCAACTTGAAATTTATAAGCCATAATTTATATCCTCCATAAAAACGCGCCATGGCTATGATGCCGACGAACACAAGGATCGCGGAGGCATCATTGGCGCTATTATAATTAGAGGAACCAACGCGCAATCGACGCGCTAGTAGATGAAATATTTACTAGATCCATCAGTGTATATGTTTACTGATCCAAAAGGCGATTCTATGTAAATTTCGGACTGTCCGTCAATTAAATCTGCTGCGGAGGCTGTTATTTTAATATTATGGCTTTGAGCAGAACCGCCCTCGTCTTTTATAATCAGAGATTGCCCATTCTGTAAAGTATTGGCCACAGGGAGATTAATCGTACTGGTAGCACCGATTGTATCCGACCGAACTCCAACAAAATAATTTGTCGCACCTATCGAAAAAGGGCTAGAAGTTACAGATACGCGGCTTCTTATAACTGTTCCATTGACTAAAATACTCCCAGTGTACTGGTGAGTATCATCCAAGGAATCACCGAATATAGTTGATCCAGAGATATCAAGATTTATTTTTCTCTCATTGATTACAACAATGTTTAATTCATGTGCTGTTATAGACCCCGATACTTCTATTGATCCAGTTAGGGCTAACAGGTTATTGGTGCTATCAAACGTCATTGTCGGAGAACCAGACAGGGCTGTTGGTCCCGTACTAAACTGAAGCGAACTGACTGGTCCTCCGGTTGTTACCGAAGAAGTTAGAACAACTTCATCATTAGCGTTCAATGCAAGATATTTTGTTGTTACCGCAAGTTCGCTGGAGGCACTATTAAGAGTTATTGCGCTTAACGAGGCGGTCCCATTAATGGTCATAATACCATTGGATCGATCAAATGTAAAGTTTCGGTCTCCCCTTGAATTAAACTGGTTACCAAGAGGACCTACTGCTTCTGACGTGTCAAAGAATGGTATTCTTCCGGGGCCTGTGTTAGATTGCAAAGTGTGGTTTACATTTATTAATTCGGTGCCGTCACCGGCGATATTACCACTCATGCTGACATTGCTTAGATTAATAGCAGTGTCGCCGTTATATGTGGTCGGCATTGTAACACTGGCGGACAATAGGTTATAGGACATTATTTTCTCCTATAATATTTAGACTACAAACCACCCAGTAGTACCATCAGAGTATAAGTTAACAGCAGCAAAGTCACCATTAGATATTTCATAAGTACCATTACCATCTAACAAGCCACTGGATGCTGTTAGACCGATTGGGTGAATAGCAGGCCGCCCAGAGCCAGAAAAGTCAAATTCATCTTTAATAGTTATGAATCTTCCTTTAAAGGAACTAAATGTGGGCAGTGTTATGCTTATATAACCAGATCCAGATATACCCAATATATAATCTGTTGGTGTAATTGCGTATGTTGCTGATGTAACTTTATAATAATTAAAGCTTACACCGCCTGTTATGAACACACTTCCTGTGAATTGGTGACTATCGTTTACAGTATTTCCAAACTTTGTATCACCTGAAGCCGAAAGGTTGATAACATTTTTGTTAGTAACCGCGATATTCATAATATCGGCATTAATGGTTCCACTAACGTTTAATGTACCAGTTAGATCAAGTGAAAAAGGTGCTGAGCTCGTTTTAAAAACCAAAAACTCGGAACCAGTAATCTCTTGTCCAGCATGGTGGAACTGAAGAGATCCTGTTGGACCAACGGCGTTACCGACTTGATCGTCGCAAGTAATATAGGCCCATCCAAATTCACCCATTAACCTACTCCGATAGAACCAGACCAGTTAGATCCTGAGGGGCCAATTGAATCGAGCCTTAATGTAGGTATATATGTGAGCCCCGCCATTACGGAGACGCCTTGTTCACCGGCATCACCCCCAAACAGAGACAATTCAGTTAGCTTGAGTTCAAAACGTGGACTTGTAGTGTTTGGCTTCATTGTGAAAAAGTAATTTTCTTCTACTGAACCAACACCGTTTTCACTGAAGCCGAGTTTCAAATCAGGATTTCCGGAGTCTGAAGCAGAATAATGAACAACAACCCATCGAGTAACAGTGGGAAAGTTAATCAACACGCCACCACTAGCATCAATACTACCAGTTGCATAAGGTACACCGGATACCTCGTATGATCCAACATTATTTAGACCGGCGGTGTAAATGTTTTGATAACCCATATTCTAATCTCCTATCGTATTAAATAGTTTAACGGCGTCTTTTCGCCATCTCTTTGCGATGACGAGCGATAGCCCTTTTTTTGGCTAATCTTTTTTTGACCGAAGGTTTTTGGTAATGCCGTCTGTCCCTAACATCTTGGATGATGCCTAGCTTCTTGCACTTTCTAGAAAACTTCTTGACGGCTCTCTCAACTGACTCGCCTTTTCTAAGTTTGTATTCGTAGTTGTATCCCATTATTTTTTCTCGTTCATCTTCTGCCAGATGGCTGATGTTTTGTTCATTAGATTGCTTATGTCCACTCCGGGGTCACCGGGAGATATTCCACTAAGTGCGCCCTGATTGTGGCCGCTTGTTTGGGCCGAGGTTGGAGTGGTCCCCTCAAAGAGGTTGATTCCATTATAAGAGTCGTTGCCGATTGAATCCATCAGTTGTCTTTTCTTGTTGGTCAACCGCGCTTTTGCTTCGGCATCTGTTTCCAATCGAGGTTGTTGTACGACTGGTTGCTTGCTTTCGACAATTGGCTGAGCAGACGTGGCGTTTGTGCCTTTCATTACTTCGGCAATAATAGAGGAAAGAGTTCCATCTTCGAACATTACTTCTTTGATGCACTCTTTTATTAAAGGTTTTAAAACTTTTTTTAATTCGCCCTTGTTCATTTAATCTCCCAAGATCTTGGTAAATAGATTATCAATCTTGTTTTGTTTGTTTTCTCGCATCCGTATTGGGGCACTCTTGTTTTCTGGATAAACAAAAGCGTCTGGCGTTGAGGGCTCGGAAACAATGTCAAAGCAAATGAGTTGAAAGTCGCTTTCGACGACAGTCTTACCCATGCTTTCTCTTACTGATCCGAGACCACGAGATGAGATCCCCAGTTTTACACCAGAATTAATAAGTCCCTTGACTGTTTGTCCAGAAGGGGTGTCAAGAATTTTCATCTTGCCCATAACATCCTTACCTTCCCACCAGCAATCAACAACCATGTGCGACACATTCTTTAGATTGACTACTGAGTCATCTGGGTGGTCGAGTTCTCCACAAGCACGATTGTCTTCAACAACTTTTTTATAATTGTCTATCTCGCGCTTTAGAACCTCGTAAGGATAAACACGGCCATTTCCGTTCTGCTTGTCGGCAGTTTGGATACGTCCGGTTAAATACATAGCTCCGTTAGCAATCTCTTTCTTCTCCCTTTCGGTGAGAAGATCGGGACACATACCATCGGGGCATAATTCATAAAATTCTGTTAATAATCTTTTAGTCATATTTATTCTCAAACAATGCGGGTCTTTCCCGCCCGAGTTAAGATCCGCTGCAACAACGACGAACTGGTTGTAGCATCCATTTCTTAGTCATCATTTTTCGCTCCTTTATTTATTTTAATCCCATCATCATTCACAAGCATGCTTATAAAATACGATGTTCCTGATGAAATCCATCCGCAAATTAAAAAATTAGCAAATGTGTAATCAAATGTAAATAGTTCTGTAAAGCCGTTTAGAGTAAATAAAAGGGCTCCAACCCAAAATCCCATACACATAGGGCAGTGCCAAACTTTACCCCAACCTCGGTATGCATCTTTGTCCGGACGAATCTGAGCAAAGATCGAACTATACACGAGAATTTGAGTTAGTCCGTATGCGGCCAGAATAAACCATAACCAACCCACATCGAGTTGCAAAAAATTTACGTTCATTCGTACACATACCTTCCATAATAATATGGCCCAAATAGCGAACTTTGCATCATTGATCCTTTCTCCACTTCTTGTGGTACTTTACCAAGTCGAGTAGTCTCGTCATCGGGTGGATCAGCAAAGTTAGTATCAAGCAGATCATCATATTGTTGTGCTGCTTTAAAGTAAGGTCTTTCAGTCTCAATCCATTCTGAGATTTGGTTTAGCACTAAGCCAACGTATTTATCTTTGGCGGCATTATCCACGGCTTCCTGAAGTTTGCCTTCAAGTGAACCATAAACATTTCCGCCCTGAATTGATTCATACACTAGGAGACCTTTTTTGCTGAGTCTTTCCAAAAGTCTGCTGGATGTCCCGTAAGTCATATCAGACATCAAATCTTTTGCAAATGTAACAATTTTCTTTTTCTCGATCATGTAAACGATATCAATGTCCGGATGATCGAAGATCATAAGGTCGCCATTCATCGCACGACGCATGTTAAGCTTAAACTTTATCTCGTGAAGATAAGGGTCAACTATCTTAACTCCAACAGAGGGTGCCGAGTCAACTCTAACAGTAACACTGTTATCTTGAATAACGGGTTCGAAGCCACCATCAATTTTAACATTAATCGCCATTTTTTGTTACCTCATGCACTAAATCTTGAATATAAAACAAATCCCTAAGCATTTGTTCGTCTATTTGTCTTTCACCGAAACTATTGAGTTTTTCAACAACTTTTGAGGTGTTTTGGCTATACATGTTTTCATTGAGAGTCTGGAGAGAAGATCTAAGACGATAGATCTCTTCGTTGACGTAGCTCTTAAGCCCAAGACCGTTGTCGGAGAAAGACACGATAAAGTTTGTGAGCAACTCTCTTTGCTCGGGTCTAAGGTGTTCCCCGTAAGTCTTGTTAAATTTGTTGACGAATGTTTTATATGTTAAGTTATCGACATGCTCCATTTTGGATTCAACCAAACGAGCTTGGCGAAATTGTACCACTCGATTCTCAATCAGTAGGCGCTTCTTTGCCGGTAATTTATTTTGATTAAAAAACATTCCTGCTGTGGCTATGTTTTTATAATTTGGAAGAAAGCTTGACCAAACAGCCGAATTGAATGATTCGTTCATTTGTTTTATCAAACCTGTTTGAGCATTGAACACTTCTTTTCTATCGAGATTATCAAAATCTTTTTTGATCTCGTATATTACTCGAAGTGATCGAGAATATTCCGCTTCGCCAGTGCCCTCCAATAATGAATTGTAAATGTCCAATTCTCGTTTTAGAATTGATCCATTTTTGAAATTTTGTTTTAAAACTTCGACCAATTTTTCCTTGGTTTGATTATCGTTTCTTACGACGGCTTTGGTTAGTTCTTTTACCAAGCATTCGTAAAGAAAAGCGGTATTTCTTTTCTTATTATGTTTCATGCTCATCTTCCCTGTTTGCTAAACTTTCTAGTAATGTTTTTACATCATTGCTAATGTTAAATAGTTTTTGCTCTTCCAAATCCTCGGTTTGTGAATTTTCCTCTACTATTCCTTTACCGAGCGAATAAAGACCTCCGGGTCCTTGATATCCGGGGAACGTTGTTCTTGCGGTTGAACCGCGAACTTCGCCACCTGTGGCCATGTTTTTATAACTCTTAGTGCGACCACCCTTATCATAAGACTTCTGGTGTCTTTTATATGGGCCTCGTTTTTTCGGTCGAGCATCATCATCTCTTTTTGCGGGTGGTTCTGCGAGAAGAGTTGTTTCATCATCACCACCACCTGCATCAGCAGGTTCATCTGCTGGTTCCGCTGGTTCGTCCTCGCCACCCAAATCAAGATCGCCAAGACCACCACCTTCGTCACCGCCGAGATCAAGTTCTCCGCCTCCACCACCACCGGCGGCGGCTTCTTCATCAGGCTGGCCTGCGGCTTCAAGAGCAGCAGAGTATTTTTTATCAAAGAATAGTTCTCGTTGGTTTCGCACAAACTCTTCGGCAGACATTCCAAACATATGTTCGGCAAGCCATCTCTTAGAAAAGAATCCTTCAGTCGCAGCACCGGCAACATCGAATTTTTGTTTCCAGTGTTCGAGCTCTTGAAGTTCAGCAATCTTTGATGGATTGTTCAGAGAGAGACTGAAGTTAAGCAGGTCATCTCCACGGAACCCAAGAGTAAACAGATGGATGATTCCTATCTTTTCTAACTCTGAAACAGCAACCCGCTGTAGTCTTTGGATCGTTCTTGCAAATCGAATATCTTTTTGAGCGAGGGTTGTTTTGTCCTCGGTTGCCCCTTCTCCCATCGAGAGATATGATTGGGGAATTTTTAGCGCGGAAAATAATTTGTCGCGGAGATACTTCACATCGTCAATCCCGCCATTATATGAAGAGCCGGGGAGGTTGGTGATGTCTGAAGCAGTACCACCGCGCACAGGGATGAAGTAATCTTCTTCAACTGATAAAGGATTATAACGTAGATCGACACGTCCAGTTGTTGGGTCAACGACTTGGTGACGCTTCATCTGAGTCATTACCTTCTGCATGTATTGCTCTACATCTTCAGGAGCGATGTTTCCCACATCAATTTTAAAAAGTCGTCTTTCTGGTGCTCGGACAATACGATAAGCCATCATTGCGTCCTCAAGCATTGTAAGCTGTCTCCAGATACGACGAGCAGGTTCAAGGACAGAAGTTCCGTATGGTTGAAACCGATCGTTACCAAGCACTCGGAAGTGAGCGACTTGCCAATTTTCAAAGGTCATACCTGCTGAGTTCCACTGGTATTGGACGTAGTTGGGATTCATTGGGTCTTCGCCCTCTAATCTTTCAATCTCTTGAGGAGGTATGCCGATTACATTTTGAATACCTAATTTTTCATCAATATCCATGTATAAAAACAAGTCTCCGTATTTACACATTGTGCGACACCAACTGAAAAGGTTGTAGTTTATATTTAAAACGTTGTGATATAAGTTATCTAATATAGATTTTATCTCATCATTAGAGCAATTAATCCTCAACATCGGCTGCAATGCAGAATGTGTGGTCATTTCATCAGCGTATATGTCCAATGAGGACGCTATTTCTGGAGTGTACTCCATCTCATCAAAATCTACATACCGCTCAGTACGGGCTCGGTTGGCCATTGCATTAATGGTCAGTTGGGCCATTGGTGTATTGTAATCTAACTTTTTAAATTGCTTACCACTTGCAGACTTGAACTGGGTTGAATACCTATCCAAATGTCTGCGTCTGAGTTGGCGGCCTGTCTCTGTCCTTCTAGTGGTTATTGGTCCCGAAAACAAACGAGTTAACGATTTAAATAAATCGTTTTCAGGGTTGTTTGGGTTCTTACCATTTCTAATTTTTCTACGTGGAGCCATTATCTATCCCTTATAAATCCAAAGAAAATTTTTCTTTTGTTGTATTTCTTCGCGATACTTGTCTTCGAAGGATTGATCATATCCTTCCTGCCCTTTAATAGCAGTATTCATTTTGGTACTGTTGAGAAACATACCACCCATCATTGCTTTTTTATAAGCAACATCTCTTTGATCTACTTCTATCGCTGTGTCTCTCACCCAGCAGGCAATTGATAGGGACATAACCAAGTCGTCATGGTACGAGCGCATTGCTTGTGGTCTCCCGTTGTGCCATATAAAAGTCTTAAATTCATGAAAAAGTCGCGAAGATCTAACAGTAATTAGTCTGTTTCTTATGTACTCTTCCATTTTGGCCACAATAAGCGGCCTTGTTTTCGATGAATTAGTAAATCCCGGAACGGAGTTCGAGGCATATTCTGCTCTGTGTTGTTCTATATATTCGTGTGTGCCTTTGATCGAGTAGTAAAGATTTGGATATTCTTTGTTGATAAGTTTCTCAAGGACTGAGATTCCAATACCGTTATTCTCAACAACCAAAAGACAACTTCCGTATTCTCGACCAGCATCAAACAAAATGTCTGCGTAATGGTCTAGCGTTGGCTTTCCTTGGTATTCTGCGACGACTTCCATCGTTTCCAATTTAATGACATGAAAAACAGAATAATCTGCTCCGTCACCACGAGCAACGTCAGCAACAAGCAGATATTTAGAATCATCTTGGTATTTCTCCCAAATCCAGAAGTTACGGTCGAACCCTGTTTTATAAATAGGGTCGCAGATACAGGAGTTCGCCCATTCCATATCTTCTGATTGTAAAACGGTTTCACCAGAGGAGTTGAAGTTGCATTCAAGCTCTTGTGCAATTTGCCGTTTAGACATGTTTTTTGTCTCATTTCTAAACCAAGTCATGTCTCTTTCTGGATGGACATCCCATGGAAGATTTACAGATTTAAAATCATTTTGGTTATCCACGGCATCAACATAGGTTTTGTGAAACCAGTTACCAACACCGTTGGGTGTGCTTAGTGCAATACAGCGACCACCTGTCGAGAGTGTGGGATAAAGAGCAGTCCAGAGTTCATCGAGACCATCAACGAAAGCAGCCTCGTCAATCACGAGGAGCGAAAGTGCTTCCGAACGACCGGCATCTCCAGAAGTGGATGATGCTTTAATCTGAGATCCATTAGACAACTCAAACGAAGTTCTATTGTCTATAGAGATATCGGTGATACGAATCCAGTCAGGCAGATTCTTCATGATCGCCTTTACTTTCTTTACTAGGTTTGCAGCGGTTGCAAACTTGGTCGCAAGGACCATTACGTTCTTATCACGGTGAAATAAGATCAACCAGACAATATAGGCGGCAGTAATCGTTGAGATGCCTAACTGTCTGGCCTTTAGAATAACCGTAAATCGAAAATCATTATAATCTTGAAGGAGGTCATCCTGATATGGGTATGTATCAAATTTTATAAGGCCCTTTTGAGGATGTGAAATACGGCAATATGTGTTTATAAAGTAAACCGGATCTTTACCAGATTTTACAATTTCTTTTACAATTTCTTTCTTTGATAACTCAAAACCCATTATTTCCTTGTATCGTTACTTGGGCGCTTCTTGGATGCTTGATCAAGGAATTTTTTTGTGATCTCGCGAACACTTGGCTCAGATGGTTGAAGTATGCCTTCTGCGTCGAGTTTACCAATTTTAAAATATTGAGTAGCTTGAACCCAAGAATGCACACGTGAGGAAGATTGTACAAGAACTTTTGGTTCTCCATCGGATGTGAGCGTGACGGGGTTGCCCGTGATTGCTTTGTATTCTTTTTGAAGAAACTTTTTAATTTCATTTATTCTTCGATTGATCTCATCTTCAAAGCCACCAGCGTAAACTTGCTTGAGTTTAATTTCGCTTTGGTAGGTAATAATCATGTTTGGTCCTGAAAAGCGAACCTTGAAGCCATCAATAACTCGGCGATCGATGAGAGGTTGACCTTCTTCTCTTGCAAGTCCGGCGGATCTTTCTTTACCGTCATCGTTATAACGAGGGTCGTGAGATCCGTCGTACGCTCTTGAAGCGGCTTGGGCAAGGCCCTGAATAATTTCTAGTGTTGTACTGCTCATTGCTTAGTCCTCATCATCATATAAATCGTCGCGGGTGTCAACTTCTTCGGCACCTGCTAGCATTTCTTTGGCTTTCATTGCAGCGGCTAAAAGACCACTACCCGCAATTACAGGAGCAAACTCTTGACTCATCTTAACCAACAAATCAACGGCCATTTGAAGATTTTCAGGAGTAAGGTTCTCAAGACCCTCTTCAATCTGCTCTTCTTCAATTCTCTTGGGGACGCCAACCGCTTTCGCAACCTGTAGTATTGGGTTGTTATTTTCGGTCATGTTTCCAAGCTCTTCTTTAATCATCTCTTTGAGGAGTTTAGTCGTTAGTTTCATTGTTTGGTCTCCAGCCGGTTTTCCATCTTTCTTCTCGACCCTCGACCCATTGAACATAACATTTAAAGCAGCAATCAAACTTTGTAAAGTATAGATCGTCTTGCGCTTTTGTAGTATAGACAGAACAAACAGGACAGGAACGATTAGAATCACTATTAAGTAGTTTTTTTGGTATGAAAACACCATTTACCTCTTTTTTGTCGTAATCCTCTTCCTGTCTTTGGTGTCGGTAAAACTCTTTAAGTTGCTCAAAGTACTCTTGATCCTTTTCCTCAGTCCATGTTTTCTTTGGATTTTGAACCGCTAACTCACCGTATTTTTTGGCTATTGCTTGTTCTATTTTAACAACATAATTTGGGTCTTTCGACATTATCCCTCCGACTTCTTTTGCCACTCGTATGAATTCTTATCTTCGCTTATTGGTCCACCAGCGGCCCATGTGTAACATGCTCTTGCACTATGGCATTTAAAATGATGCATCCAGCAATATCCAAGATAACCGTCAGCGTCCTCAATTGGTTCAGACACCGGACCGGGCAAGCACTCAAGCATTCTTGGTGAGATATCAAATGCTATACAGTTGGCGCATCTGGATTCTTTGGCTACATCTGGTGTTGTATTCCAGTGTTCTGCTGCTCTATCCCAATAAGCCTCATCTGATAAATTAAGTGGACCATATTGAATATGCTTTGCTTGAATAGCAGCGTTTCTATTCTTTGTGTTTAATTCTAAGTCTTGAGTTGGTTTGGGGCATACCATCTCCATTATCTGGTTTATTGCTTTTGTTATTCTTACCTTAATCATCACTTAATCCTTTACAGAATGATAAATCCCCAGCGATGTTAGTGTCCCAACAGCAAAGCCTGTTGAGATCCAAAGAAATGTTCTCGCGGGTTTATGTTCACCCCTTAAATAGTCTATTTCTTGTGATTGTGACTCAATGACAGCATTTGCCCTTTCAAGTTTACCCTGAAGGGAGATCTGCATGATTTGATAATCATAATTCCATTTAGCTTGTGCCTTCTCCAATTCGAAATCAACTTCGATTGAACACGCCTCTTCAATTGACTTTTGGTCTACAATTAAGTTTGCTACCGCTTCGTCGTTAAATAAACGACCAGAAAACGGTGCTGGTTCACCCTTCGTGAGTTGGGTGAATTGCGGTTCGCCATACGCTAGCGAACATAATAATAGTAAAATCATATTTCCTCTATGTTAAACTGTTCTTTTAAAATGCGATCAATCTCGTCTGCATCTTCTCGTGCCTTCTTGAGCAAGCTCTTTACTTCCTCGGCTTTTGTCTTCTCAAGCTCAGAAGTCGCTATGGCTTTCTTCTCTTCTGCGGTCCGAATTGCTTTATCATAGGTTTCTTTAGCAGTTTGCCGTTTTTGGATCTCTTTCTCATAAGATTTTTCAATTGCTTTCTTTTCTTTTATCCATTGTGCTGAGGCCATTGCACGATCAAGTTTTAATCTCTTTTCAACTTTCTTACCGTATATAATGCAAATCAACATAGCACCGAGAACTATTAAACCCCTCCAATAGCTTTTGCAGAAAGAGCAAGTTAGATCCCAGTACTTTTTGATTGCAAGAAGCGTCACTATCTTCCGTGTCTCCAAGCCTTCATTGTATCAACAGCAGATTGGCCGCCGATGTAAACAATAGCAATTAGGCCCCAAGTATCGGAATCAAGACCGGCGGTCGCAAGAAGGTAAGTGGCTGTTCCAAATACCAACAATTTGCGAGAAACTATCTTACCGAGAACGGTATCAAGCAATCCACCTTTATTTCCTAAAGCAGCAACACCTTTAACAACACTGTCTGCTACTCTGCGGACACGGCCTTTGGCTTGCTCGGTAGCAAGTTCGCTTAAGCCCTCTTTCGCATCTTGAACTTTTTCTTTTATATCTTCTAGACTCATAAGTTTACCCTCGCATATCCTTTTTTCTTTTGAATATCAATAGTTAAGTCAGCGCAATCTTTTAAAGAATCAAGATGAGAGATAAGCAAGACGGTCTTAAATTGAGACTTAATCATCTCAAGCATCTTAACAAACCCATCCATATGTTCTTGATCCAAAGCAGTGGCTGGTTCATCCAATATAAATAGTTCCGATTTTGGCAAATTCGTTATTGAAATCAAAGCAAGTCGAATGGCCATAGCCGATAATGTTTTCTCTGCACCTGAACCCATAGACATTGGTCTAGCATCATATTTTGGATGTTTTAGCATGATATCTAGAGACTTACCATTATCAACAAAGAACACCTCAAAGTCAACAATAGAAGTTAAAACTTTGGCTATCTCTTCGTTAATTACGGGAAGCATTTGACGAATCACGTTGTAGGCGATACCGTTAGGATGCATGCACTGGAGGAACAAGTCGAGAGCCACAAATTCTTTTTCAATAGCCTCAAGTTCCTGTTTCCGTTCTTGATAAGAGGTTATTGCTTGCTGGGTTGATCCCTTCTCGATAAAGAATTCTTGGAGCGCCTCTTCACAAT
>CENH01032016.1_pt1 | contig 12391 bp, 8 predicted proteins | sample 530171 | NCBI WGS metagenome assembly CENH01 (sample SAMEA2591132, study PRJEB7988) | marine metagenome | biome: marine biome (ENVO:00000447); feature: deep chlorophyll maximum layer (ENVO:xxxxxxxx); material: saline water (ENVO:00002010), including plankton (ENVO:xxxxxxxx) | depth 70 m | reverse complement strand
ATTCTTTACAATAAGCCTTCACGCCATTTATTATAATCAGACGTGGTACCCGTTCTCACTTCGCCAAAAACATCTGTTAAAGATTTAGTTGCTTTGCCGTCTGGAGATAATTTAAGAAGTTCTTTTCCTATTTTGTCGTAAGCACTGCCAAGTTCAGGATACTTGCCAAGATCTTTAGGCTTCCTAGCGGGCACCCTTCCAAGAGCGCCGGCTTGTAAAGCCTTGTCTAGATCATTAAATACATCTTTATACTTTTCAAAATCTTTATCACCTGGATATCTTATTTTGCGTGGCCAATCGTCGCCATGCCTATCAGAAATATAATTCCACCACTGCTCACCATATTTTCCTTTTGGTTCTACTAAACTATTCCAAACATCTGGGCGTCCCGATCCAAACCCAGCTTCACCAGGTCTAGGCTTGCGGTAATATTCGTTACCTTCAGGATAATCCCTACCATAATTTTTGGCTGGTAGCCAAGAGCGTGGACTACTAGACAGATCCCCAGCAGAGTCCACACTTAGGTAAGAGGTACCAGAACTATAATAAAAAGTTGAAACAGTTCTTCCATCGCCTAAATCTTGTCCCATCCCTGGCGTCTCCAATGTTACAAAAACACGGTCTTGGTCATCGACCCAAGTACCAATTAGTTTACCATCTTTTCCTGTTCTTGGCTTAAAGCCTAAAATTGTCTTTAATACTTTGCTAGCAGCTGCGGTGGTATCAGCACCTTGATCAAGTGTTTCTAATTGTTTTTTTGCTTTTGATATTTCTGTATTTAAGTCGGCTGCTTTACCAGCGTCGAGGGCCTTGTGAGCTTTAACTGAATCAGATAATTTGTCAGCAACACCTATGAGACCACCAACTTTAGAAGCAGACCGGCCAAGGGTGCCAACAATCGGCAGAGTGCCGGCCAATTGTAAAATAAAATCACCAGAATTAGCGTATGTTGGCTCTTTTAAAACCAGTTCGTAAGATTGTTCTACATCTGGCCAAGTAGAAACACCAGTTGGATCGACAAGAGTCAACACTTGCCTCATCACCTCACGATTTCGCGTCGCTTCTTCTTTTGTTATAGGAGCAGTTTTATAATCTAGGCGCTGGCCAGTGTATGGGTCCTTGCCCATTGAGCGACTAATTTGAAAATCGCTTCGCTCGCTAATTATAGTTTTCTTATATCGACGCCAATTTTCAAATATTTTCTGCATAAAATAAATAGTCTACTCATTTACATATGCCTTACCTTCATTTTTTTCAATCATTACTTGACGATCGACAATATCTTTCAAAGAATCTAGATGCGAGATAAGAAGCACAGTTTTGAACTGTGTTTTAATCATATCAAGGATCCTGATAAAGCCTTCCATGTTATCTGCGTCAAGGGCAGTGCCTGGCTCATCAAGAATAAAAACGTCACCTTTTGGAAGTGTTGATACATTCAAAAGCGCAAGACGGATGGCCATAGCAGCAATTGTCTTCTCTGCTCCAGAGCACATCTCAATAGGACGAGCATCATATGATGGATGTTTGATAGCGATATCAAGTTTCTTATCATCATTCTCAAAGAACACCTCAAAGTCAACAATGTTGCTTAGCGTCTTTGAGATCTCATCATTAATGATTGGCAGGCGCTTTTTGATAATATCATAAGAGATACCATTAGCGTGCGTACAAGTCATAAACAAGTGGGCAGCAGCAAACTCTGTTTGCATGTCTTCAAAATCTTGCTTTTCTTTCTTAACCTGTAAGTTTCTTTGCTCTTCTCGACCAACTGACTGATGAATCTTCGCAATTTGTTGTTTAAACTTTGCTAATTCATCAGACACTACATCAATCTTTTTGTCAACATCTTGTTTGTTATTCAACAAAACTTCAACGTTTTCAATAACTTCACGGTTCTGCTCATATAAGGTTTCTTTAGACTTAAGATCTTTGAGCAGGTTGTCTGCTTTAAGTACTTGAATCTTATCTTTTTCAATATCAATTTCTAATCTAGAGACCTCATCTTTTTTATCAGCCTTTTTTTCTAGCAGCAATTCGTAGTTGTTTAAATACTCATCTAGTTTTGATACGTTAAGGTCGTCAAGTTGTTGCTGCTTTACCTTTGTTGATAGAGTTAGTTGATTGATCGCGATCTTAACTCTATTGCTGTCGGTCGCTTGACGGCGTGCATCAGCAACAAAACCGCACTTGTCTTGGAAGTTGATACCGCAAGGTGCTGTTTTTACATAAGAAATGCGATCACCAATTACTTTTTTTGTTTTTTCGTGCTCTTTGATTTCTCTTGCGAATCCAAGCAACTCGTTTCCAATTTCTGTTGCAGTTTGTTTTTTACTATTAACATCTTTAATATCAAAACTCCCGAGGAATGTTTCAACTTTTTGTAAATATTTTTGACCACTTGCGAACTCCTCTTGCTTTTTGTCAAGGTTCATTTTTAAAATGGCAGATTCTTTCTTTACGCGCTTTAACTTCTTTAAAACTTTTTTAATATCAATAACTTCTTCTGGCACTGAATCAATCTGCTTTTGTAAAATAGATAGTTCAGATTTTAGATCTTGTAACTCGTCAAGTTTTTCCTGTTCAAGTCTTTGCTTGTTCATTAACTCAGTCTGAACTCGTGCTAGTTCTGTATCTGCCTCTTTGATCTCGTTATCAAAATCACGGCTTTCCATTTTCTTAATAGCACCTTTCAGCTCTGCCGACTCTTCTTTCGCTAATTTAAACTTCTGGTCAAACAACTCAAGATCTAAGAATTTTGCTAGTGCTTCTTTTCTTTTTACAGAGCCCTCGTTGATAAACGACAAAGACTCTAGCTGACTAGCCATAGATGTTGTAAGGAAGTCGTCTAACGTACCGAATACATTACGAATATTTTTGTCTGTCTCAAGACGAGTCATACCATTGAGGATAGTCTCAATCTCTGTAGCGTTATCAAAAACAGAAAACTCTACATCTGTTTTGGCCTCGTTAGTTTCCTTGCCTTTGAGGCGCTTGACGTACTTTGTGCTTTTTCTTTCAATTGTGTATGTCTTTGTTCCAATATCAATCTGAACTCTGCCACGTCCATAGTCTTCGTTTTGATTGATAATATTATAGTTTCTTCTATTTTTCTTTGACGTGGTGTTGTATAAGGTGTATAATAGGCTATCAATTACGCTTGACTTACCAGAAAAGTTTTTGCCAAGAATACCAACAATACCGTCAAGAGAAGAGAAGTCGACACGGTTGCCTTCGCCATAGTTGAACAGATTATCCCACTCTAACGAGCGAAGGGACCAACTAACATTACGCTTGGTCTCTTCTTCTTTCTCGACAATAGTATTATACTTTTTGTTTAGTTCATATACAGACTGTAGTGTTTGCTCATCTGGCTGGTAATCAGACAGATATTCCTTAATCAACTCTTCCTGTACACCTACATCGCGCAGGTTTTCTTTAAACAACTTATTAGCCAAGTTATCAACGCTTCCAGCGTTCCCAGCGTTTCGGCTAAGGTAAGTGACGGCTTCGGGCTTAAAGCGCGTTTTAGCGGCATCTACGGCACGTCTCACGACATCTAGAGGAAGATTGTTCTGTGACACAAGACGAAGCCGAGCGCCAGAGGGAATATCAGTCTTTGAAGGTAGCCGTCCAGTAGGAGTCAGCTTAAGAGTAATAAACGGCTTTGGATTTTTAAGAATGTGATGCTCGCAAGTATAATTGTCTTTATCTTGGATATCCCAAATAAGAAAGCCCTTATCATTGCTTTCACCATGATTCTGTTGTACGGTTGAACCGCAGTATCTTATTTTTCCTTTCTTGTCCAGACTTTGGTTCGTCTTGTGGATGTCACCAAGAAAGCCGTAGTCAAAATTATTAAAAATGCTAATATCATTTTCGCCGTGCTCCATTACCCAGCCAGTGTCAGTTTTTATACCACTAATAGAACCGTGGTACAAACCAATGTTAACTCGATTATTGTCGGTGGGATCCTGCCAATTGTCTCTGTCAAAAACTGAAAGAACGTTAATTGCAAACTGGTCATTTAATACCTCTTCTCCTGAATCCTTTAATAAGTATAGTGAACTGTGCTCTAACGCATCAACAATAGGTGTTAATGCGTCTTGACGACTAGAATTCTTAAGATTGCCGTCATGGTTACCCAAAATAACATAAGTTGGTGCAATGTCTGCTAGGCTCTTTAAAAAACCTGAGCACATCTCAACGAACTCTGGGCTAATCTGGGTTTTTGTGTGGGCAATGTCCCCACAGTGAATAATATAATCTGGTTTAAGTTCACGCAGTTTTTCATACAGCTGTGCGAAAACTTCTCTATATTCTTTGTGGTACTTTAAATTTCTAATGTGCGTATCTGCTATGTGAGCAAATCTCATATGGACAATCCTCCGTAATTAATATAACAACATTTTTGTAAAATTAAATGTTTATTATTTTGTTCATAAGAAAATTACTGCCGTCAAGTTGTACAGCGTGGTCTTTTCTCATCTGAAACTCTTCTTTAGACATGTCTCCGACATCGCTAAACGATTGTAGGTCAACAAACTTAACATTGATATCATAACTGACAAGCAACCTAAGAATCTTTAGCGCTTTCTTGTGCGCGTCTTTATCAAGCGCGAGATATACGTTTGTCTTATTCTCCACAATTTCCTTAAACAACTTTGAGTTCTCTGTCAAAGTTGAGCCTAGCAAGGGCACTGAGTTGTCACCTGCTTTGATCGCATCAAACACGCCCTCAACAATTGTAAGGTCTTGCTCAAAGTCTAGATACAAATGGTTAAAGATAATATCTTTGCTGGCTTTTGGATTCATATATCTTCGCCAATCATCACCATAGGTTCTTGCGATAAAATAACTTAGATCGCCATCTAAATCAAAAGATGGTATGATAATCCTGCTTCCAAACTCACCCTCAGAACAATAGCCGATCTTCCATTTAAGTATGTCTTGTTTAGACAATCCACGATCGTGTAGATAGTTCATGGGATATATCGCATTGTGTGGCAAGTCTTTTCTAGTTAGTGACACAAAGCCCTTTGGTAATTCTAGTTTTACTTTTTCTTCTTCTACTTCGTCTGGCCCAAACAACTTGTCTTTAAAATCGCTGATCTCAACTTTGTTTGTGAGATCGCGCCAAGTTACTTTTTGTGAGTGCTTGCCATATCTCTTAACAATAGGATACAGATCACGACCAGACCAGTCGCAAACCCAGCACTTAAAAAACCCTTTCTCTATATTGATTGATAGTTTTCTTTTGTGGTGTCTTGGATTACACTTCGGGCAAAAGAAAACAGTCTGCCCTCCGCTTTCGTTGTGATGTGATCCAAGAATATCTTTTAGTATGTTTAGCTTTATCTCTTCTGACATTCAATCCAGCCGGCTTTTGCTATAACCCAACTATCAGCCTTATCAAAACATTGAGGCTTTGGGTTGCCGTTCTTAGTATATTCTATAACAACGTCTGGTACAAAGTCAATAATATGATTTATAACACACTGTTTTGCCTTGGTTCCTTTTGGCACTGTAATGCCAACTGCCTTGCGGGCAGAAGTAGCAGCAAGGTACTCTGGCTCTACATCAAAAGTCCTAAAGCAAATCCAAGACACAACACCGTTAAAACGCGAAAGTGTTGACAGCGTTTTTGCGGATGAAAAGCCAGATCGGAATGATTGTAAAGACTGCTCAATAAAAATATGAGTTGGCACTTTTTTCATCGCACGAATTGCTTGCTCTACTTTCTCAGCTTTATCAAAAAAGTTTTTATACTTTCTGGTATCGATAGCAAAGTTCTCAAGCACATTGCCTTGCTCATCTAATAAAGTCGCACCGGTTATGCTGGTGCTTACATCCAGCCCTAATATCATGTCTTTCATTATACTATATATCTAACTTCAGTTTAAAAGTATAACTTCTTTCTTCTAATTTTCTAACAGGATTTGCTAAGCTGGCGACAGCAATAAGGTTTTTATTTTCATCATATATGCCAACTTTAGATATGTAAGTTACAGGCTTGAACGAAGCAGAGTAGTTTGCGTAGCTGCTACTGTAAATATTTTTTATCTGTCGTTGCGCGTCTTCATAATAAATATTTGATGAAGAATACTGTGTTGCAATCGCATTCTCACAAAATGTTGGATTGTTAGAAAAATTAACTTGGTTTTCTCTAGCATGTGCCATCATTGTCACTGTTTGAATATAGTTTTCACCTTGCATTTGTAAATCAAAGCTTGATGATGGAGCACCGGCAAATGAACTAGTAAGACCAAAGTAGTGCCAAGAAGCAGATATTTGCGAACTATTTGAACCGTACTGCTCACTATTTGTCGACAAATTAGCTGATGATGTTATAACCACAAACCCCTCATTATACAGCACAACACCAACCGCATCTCCAACAGAAACATTGCCTTCTGTGCCGCTAGTGTGGTATAGCACACCATTTCTATCTTTATCGCTGGCCTCTCCTATCAAGCTACCAGAAAAGTAGTATTTAAGAATGACGCTACCTTTTTTAATTGTTGAGCCATAAAATATTGAAGGTATGCTAACAATATTTAATTTTTGGGCTTCCTTGTTGCCAAAGGATGAAGAGTAGGCATACCGAGGATTTAAATACGTATAGTAATCTAATGTGTTTCTTAGAGCATATATAAATCTTTTTTTTCCGGCGCTCAATGAATTGCCAAATCTATTAACCGATATAGAAGATGTAAGTGGATATGATCCAGATATTACATCACCATAATTAAAGTCTTGTAAAAAAGAGCTATCAGATATTGTACTAAAACTACTAAAAGTTCCATTCTTTGTAACAAACGGGAATATTAACTGCGTGTCGCTACTAGAAGAAACGTTGTTGCGATTAACGTTTAGTTCATATAAATTAATATGGCCATTGGGCGTATGAAAGTTTTGTGTCTTCTGACTTTCATTGTTATAATAAACTGACCCTGAATAAATAAAGAACTGTACGTTTGGATGAACTTTTATTGTGTTTCTAAAAACGTCTTCTTTTTTAAATTCATGTAAATTTCCATACTGTGGGATGTGGCTACTCACGCTTCACACCTCCATATTAGTAGTCTAATCTTACACGTAATGTCAATTCTGTATTAGGATCCTTTCTAATAGGCTCTGAAAGCTTAGCAACAGCCATTAGTTCGTTATCAGGCGAGTACAAACCAACAGACGTAATATAAGACAACGGAAGATCATTCACATTGTTTTTCACAACAAGTTTGCTTCCAGAAACATAAGTTGGGTTTGAGCTGTAGTTGAATTCGTTATGATTAATCCGGCAGAAATGAATTGCTGAATTTAGCTCAATTGTGTTGTTGAAATCTAAATCATGAATCCTGTGACGTATTCCGTCTGACAGCTGCTGAATCGATTGGCTCACTTGAGCTTTTGCTATAGAGCTAGTTACGTCAGGTGTGCCGGCTATCTCTGCGTTACCAAACTGCGGTACGTGAGTATTGCCAACAAAAATAGAGGATGTTAGCACAAGCACGCCGGCTTGATAGAATAGAAGTCCAACACTATTTGTATTTACTGCTGTATGATAACTGTCACTACCAGTAAAAATCAAACCATAATCGCCAGCAGGAGAAGATCTATACTCGGTCGCTGATGCATAGTCACCTAAAATAAATCTGTTAGCGCGCGCGGCAATCGTACCAGATAAGTACATGTCAAGCCTAAAGCTATTCTTCTTGATTTCGTCTTTTGTAAGCAAGCGAGAAAAATTCATAAAGAAGCAATGCTTCATTGTGCCGGCAGAGGTTTCTAAATTGCCATCTGAATCAAAGCTTCTGATATTTCCGCTGACATCGTATCCCATCAAAACTTGCGCCATTTGGTTATATACATTGTTCTTTTTTGCGTTTTGTGTATTAAGGGATGAACTAATTGATGTGCCGTAAGTTAAATCAAAAATATGGTTTGCAGAAGAACTTAGGTAAGGATAGTCATAAACAGACTGGAACATACCGTGAGAAAAATTCTTGATATTGTTATCTTTTGAAGCTGGTGAATATGTTCCAGACACGATAGTGCCTGTGATAGGAATAGCCTCATGTAATAGAGTTCTTGTTGTGACAACATCGTCACCTAATAAATTTTTAAAAGTCTTAGCCATTTTTGTTCACCTTAAGCAATTTTTACGTACCGTACAGGCACATCTAATCTAAATCCAGTATTGGCACCGATTACACGAACTGTGGTGTCAATAAAGTGAATGGTTGTTTTACCAGCTAGATAGTCGTCACTAGTATCCAAGCCTAAAACACTATCAGCACCATTAGACTGTATCGCGACGGAGGATCCTAACTGCGTATACAGGTAAGTAGATGATTGAAGCTCCTGGCTAGCCTCAATTCTAAACTGTAAAGTATTTCCTCGGGGGCCATTAAATACTTGTGGATTCGTTGGTTCATATCCGGTCTCTCCAGTTCTAACCTTATTATCCGATGGAGGCGTTCCAGTTGGGTTAATAAAACCATTTGTACCTTGAGTTGTCAAGTAATAGCTAGCAACATTGTCATCATCGATAAAATTAGTGACAGCCATTTCATTATTAGCTGGCTTCTTAATTCTACCAAGTCTGTAATCCATCTCTACTAAGAAAGCAGTTTCTACCAACGAAGCTTCCAGATTAACTGAAGGATGAATTTCTGTGGTATCTAATCCTTGATCAATTCTTACACAAGAAAAATGGTTTATGTCAGTCATTTGGCCTTGTAAGATGCTAACATCACCTGCCGTAAGGGAAGTAGTTTGAGTTGTGGTACCATCGCCAGCTCTGCGATTAGTCAAAGCTGTAAAAGTAAAATCGTCTGCTGCTACATAAAATCTGGACGCGCTGCGCGCTGTTTCTTGTATATCGCCTGCGGTATTGGCAGCTCTAAAAAAGAAGTCAGTTGAACCTATCTGATTATTGTTTCCAGCGATTCTATTAGTATTGAGCTTTAATATCGGCATAAATAAAAGATTTGTTCTAGATATTGTCATTAATCTAGATTTTATTTGAGCAGAATTGTTAGTGATTGCCTCAAGCACTGGTGTTTGTAAAATTTCTAAATCAAAGTAAGCTGATCCACTTGCGTGATTTTTATTGTAAAGTGCGTAATTAATCTCATCATCGCCTAAAGCAAATTTTGAGATCTTAAAACTTCCATCTCCTTGAGCTAATCTCAAGCGTCCTGTGTCTGTTAGTACGGCGTCTAGGATGATATCGCCAGAATTATCTAAAAAAGCCATATGTATAACTCCTCATATGTTAAATAGTAATATAATTTTAATTTTCTTTTAATTGTAAACTATGAATTTGTTTCTTGTTTTCTTTTAAAAACTAAATTCAAATCAATTTTCTTGCCACTTGTTTTTGATGTCAAGCGTATCTTGTATTTTTTCTTCTTTGAATCTGAAGAAAATATTTCGTTTACCTCATCGTTTGCGCCTTTGTATAGCTGTAAGATACTAGGCTTTATATACAAGTATTTTTTAAAGTCTCTAGTTAGCTGTTTTTGTTCTGGCGGCTTTATGGTAAACGTTCGTATCAAAGGCCTGACAGCCCCTTGCTCGTCAATAAGTTCTACCTGATATACCACTGAAGGATTTGAAAAATGTCCTCTTATATCAACCGATCTAAAAACATACCAGTATTTTTTATTAGGTAATAATTTTTCTTCATAAACACCCCCGTCAACAACTTGTCTCAACTCGAAATCTGTATAAGATGTTGGCTCGAAATCAATTCTGAAAACCTGAAATGTATTAACTGGATCATCTGATCCAAATTCAACAAGGCCGTCAGGAGAAACTTGAGCATTTAATATTTTTTGAAACTCTTCGTTATCAGTGCTTAATATGCTTATTGGTGCTTGCCGGTAGCGATCTGACATTCCTGAAAATAAGATTTTCAATCTATTGTTAACAGCACGGTATGGAATTATGTTAACTTCAGGAGGAACAGGTGGAACGTCCATAATCATTATATCAGGGGTTGTAAACAACTTATCTTCAATAATTTTAATATTTGGCTCTACTTCTGCGGCTATCTTAACACTGAACACACTTAAGTTTTCATTTAAAAAAGAACCTAGACCAGCATTAAGATTGCTATCTTCTAAAATAGTACTTACTTGTACTGGATTTACTTGTAGTATATTGTCGATTGTTTCAACCGATAGTTTATTTAGTGTTTGCGTGACATTACTATTAAACGTTTGATCACCAGTATTCAGGTCGTCGGCATTCAAGCCCCACTTATATTTATATTTGCTGCCAAAAACAATTTTTTGCGAATACACCTCGTACTTATAAACTTCTAAATCTGTTTTAGCATATTTCAATTGTGTATCAACGTATTCAACAATATTAACATCAGAGGTGTTAGGGAACAGCATATATTGTATTGGCACAAAAGTTAAAGTTCCGCCAACAGATTGTTTTTTATATTTAACAATTTTGTAAAACAAATCTTCTGTATAAGCTGGAACACCTTCCATTATTTCCTTGAATGATCTTCTAACTTGATTGTACTTTTCAATGATTCTAGCATTTAATATTGTTCCAGCTAATTTTTGAAAAATAGCATTTTTATCCTCGTCTAGCTCCACTGGTTCGTTGAAATCATCTCTAACAAAAACCATGTTATTTCTAATGTCACTTATGGCTGAATTAGAGGCTAAAAAAGATTGTGGGCCAGTTTCAGTAGCATAATTGTATTGAGATACGTTAAAATGATCATCAAAATCTTCAGTTAAAAATGCACCTACTAATGTTAGAGCATCAGCACTTTCTTTTGTTTGTGGTAATGATAGTTCATTCTCATTTGCCTCTATCTCTGGTGACGCAATGTCGACATATGTTTTTTCAGAATAGTAATCATAAAAACTGATTAATCTATTATCCCATGGATTAAAGCCAGTTTTTTGAGAGAATCCATCGCCTTGCGTGTATCCATAAACAAATCTGTCTTCGGCGTAAGATGGATACTTAGGATTGCTTTGTTGCGCCATCACCTCATCATTGTTTGTATAAGATCTCAAAAGCATAATTCTAGAAAAAACTCTTGTCAATAAAAGATCTTTGATTAGATCACCTATTTCTGTGACTAATTCTGATGTAAATGTTAATTTAAAATAGTAAGGAAAATTATCTTTATACTTATTTGCTTTTTCAAATAATTTTAAAAAGTTAGGACTAAAAGCTAATCTTGAACATGAGCGCTCTAGAGCATTTATTCTATGTCTTAAAGCCAAGCCGCTGGAGTCGACTGAACCTGGATCAAAAACTGGACCAAACGTCTCCCCTCCGATTGATAATATTCTCGTGTATATATCAATATAGCTTTCTAGCAAAGCATCTTTATTCAAATTTTTTGATTCAAAATTAATAATTTTTTGTATTAGCTCATTGTTAAATTTGTTATCTGCTTCTTCGTTTAAACCAACCTCACCTGTTGTTTGGTCGACGTTAAACCTAGAAACAGTTCCATAAAGTGTTACCAAGGTTTCAAGAGGATAATTTTTTAATAAATTATTGTAAACGTCATTGCGAGTTACGATAGCACTAACACCGGGACCATTATAATATTGATATATCTCTTCAATTAAGTTTGCTAAAAGATTAGTATCACCGCTCTTAAATGCTTTATTTACTGCCATACGAACAAAACCATATATATTTGGTATTGAATTATTAACATCTGTTCTAGCGTGTAAAAGATCTTCGTATTCTTTGCTATCAATTAATTCATTGTAATATGTTTCAAAATCAGTATACGACACTGGGCCAACTGTGGCGCCCTTCTCTGAACTTTCTTGCGGTGTAAATGGATTAGATGCCTCATAATGAAGGTCTATGTACTCTGTATCGCATTTAACAATTGGCTCGTATGAAGCAAGGTTATAATCGATTCCTGTTTTTACATATGCGATCCAGTTTTTAAAAAGCATATCTCTCTGTATGTCATCTAAATCTGAATCTACATCTACTTTTAAAACTACAACCTCTTGTGTTTTCATACCGTTTAAACCATCTAAAACTTTTATGTCATCTGGATGACAATGTTCTAATTGTATTTGTTGGTTGTTGAACAATTGTGGAGCAGAGCTGTTTTTTTGTAATGAGCCGTTAAGTAAATTAAAATTTGAACCAACAGAAATCCTTAACTTATCTTGATTATTTTCTGTAATTATTGGGCTATACACAGCAGTAAAATACGAAGCATCTAAAACATTAACAGCCAGTTGTTCACTAAGCTTGTCTGGATTTGAAACTGACCTTACAGAATCATAATACAGGCTAGTATTAAAAACTTGTTTTAATTTGCCAACTAGTTTGTTAGTCATTAGTAGCCACCTCCATAGCTTCCACCGCCGCC
>CENH01003107.1_pt1 | contig 12412 bp, 10 predicted proteins | sample 530171 | NCBI WGS metagenome assembly CENH01 (sample SAMEA2591132, study PRJEB7988) | marine metagenome | biome: marine biome (ENVO:00000447); feature: deep chlorophyll maximum layer (ENVO:xxxxxxxx); material: saline water (ENVO:00002010), including plankton (ENVO:xxxxxxxx) | depth 70 m | reverse complement strand
CTCCTACTGATGCTGTAGATCCTGCACTTTGATAGCCACTTAATGATAAACTGGTAAATGGAAGTCCCCCTATTGAGCTTAAAGTTCCTGATCCTCCTGATTTATTAAACCTACATCTACCATGCACTGAAACAAAATCACCAATTCGGCAATATGTTCCAACTTGTTCCGATAAAGTTCCTCCACTTGTAAGTGAAACAGTTGGGGAAAAATTGCCAACTTCATAATGATCCAAGATTTCATCTGTCCCTGTGGAAGCAGTTTTGCCTGTAACAGAAGCTATTGTTTGTGCTTGAAAATCAATCCCCTTTCCTGCCGTGCCGACTATAATATTTTCCGCAAAAGTAGCTTCACCATTAGTAGCTACAGTAATTGATGCAGTTCCACCTTCATCCTTAATCGTTAATGTCTGACCAGAAGATGGTTGAATTGTGTTGTTAGTTATGACACTCATACGATCACCAGTGTTCCTTCCACAACTAAACTTCCAGTGCTAGAAATTTCCACTGGTCCTGCCATGACCGCATTTTCATCTGAGGAAATTGTAACAGTAGAATTTATAGTTTTAGGATTCCTTAAAACCCCACTTAGCGTTGAACTAACATGACCAGTAATACCACTACTATCTGTTTGTAATGGTGTAAAGTTTCCTTGAGTTAAACTACCAGATCCTTGTCTTTTCATTATGCGTTCTCCAATACAGAAACAATAATATCCGCTTTAGTATCCACACTACACCTTGCGTGTATCTTTGTAGTGTCAGAATCAATTACAATCTTACCATCGACTAGTTCAACATTACCCCCTACTGGAATGGTAACGTCTTTAGCTATGTAAGTTATTGTGTCTGGGTCACCAGCACTATCAATAAGAGCTACATCTACTGTTACTGTAGCATTGTGTATATTTGCTACGTTACATCCAATCATTACATGACCTTTGTTGGATGTTAGTGCAGTCAAAGAACCCACTAAAGTATTTGCTAAATCAAAGGTACTAAATGCGGTGTTTTTTACGTTTCTACTTTTATTTACAAATTTTGCCATAGGTCAACCTAATGCGATGGAAAATACAATACTGTTTGATAAAGCATTTGCTTCTGTTGTTGCATCACCTGTGTCTGAGTGAGTTATAGTTGCTAATCCTGCTTCAGTAGGAGTTTGATTAATAAATTTAGAAGTACTGTTATCATAGGCTAAAACTTCATTATCACCAGCAGAAGTAATAGTAACATCTAGTAACTCGTTTATTTCATTTACTGTTGCTATTTGTGTAGCTACATAAGCCTTAATTGACTGTTGTGTAGCCAGTTTAGTATTGCTATCAGAATTCATATCGTCTTCATCCAAGATAGCAGTACCAGAAACACTAGTATTTAAAACAGGGGATGTAATAGTTGGTCCTGTTAATGTTCCTAAACTAGCAGTATCAACATAATTTTTATTAGCAACATCGTTACTATTTGTAGGATTAGCTACACCAAAGATTCTTTTATCTACACCAGAAATCTGTACGTTAAATTGTGTAGTGTCATTAGCATCCAAACTAATAGACTCATCTGCTCTGTCTACTGCTTCTAATGATAGGAAACGTGCTTGGTTAGCAGAGGTGTTAAGGTCCGTATCGGTAAGAACAGAATCAGAACTAAAGGATACTTCAGCAGTTGTTCTATTGGTTAATCTAGAGATCCGCATTACCTGACTAGTAGATAATGTTGGTACTCCGCTACTTACAATTCCTGTGATATTAACACTTGTAAGGATAGTAATAGTACCCCCACTACTTGTACCAGAAACAGTATACTCAGCACTCTGGACAGACCCAGTATCATCTGGAAGTCTTGTGCCTGTGTTATACTTCCTTACACCATCAAAAAGATGTTTACCACCAATCGTTACTTTAATGTTTGTAGTGTCATGACTAACTGCATCAAAGCTATAGGCATAAGCAGTACCATTAGCAGTAGTATGTTCTTGGTAGGATAAAGCCATTATCTAAGGAATGCTGGATTGGTTCTTGAAGGACGTTGTAGTCGTTGAATATCTAGTTGTTTAAATTCTAATTCTGTTTGTCGCAATCTTGGAAATTTACTAAATAACATCTGTTTTGCTATTTGCCTGTGTTTTCTTAATGAATTCTGTAGGAATGATCTTTGTGTTCCTTCTGGCATAGACTTAAAGAAACTCTGGGTTACTAAAGGTTCCAAGTATTGCCTATTTAAATCACCAGCAGTTTTAGCAAAATAATGTTGTTCTTCAGAACTTAAAGCTATTTTATGAGTGTCAAACTGACCCCTAAAATTTACAGTCTTCCATTTAGAAGGTGGGGTTGCTCTTACTCCTAATTCTACAATTTTACTAATTAGCTTACTTTTATTCTTTGGTCTTACTGGTGCTGGAGAAACCATGTTTTGTGCTACGTGCCAAAATCTACCAGAAGCAGTATTACCTAGTGTAGATGCTCTTACTGGTTTACCTACATAATCCAACTTTGGATATAATTTACCTGAAAAACCTTTAGGTTTATAACCTGGAATTGGTCCTAAACCTTCTAGTATTTCTGGGTTTCTATTATAGAAATCTGTGTACAAATCCGTAAGAAAATCAGCAGATCCAGTTTGTTGTTGTAATAGATTGCCACTTCTTGCTACATCACTTCTAAACCCAGAATAAAAAGTAACAATAGGATTATAGGAGTTAGCTAATTTCTTGAGAAAATCTTTTCTATTAAGAGGATCACCAGAGATTAAAGACATGATTTCAGCAAAACCTTTCAGCATTGCTTTGTCTTGCATCAGTTCCATCATTTGATACATAAACTGACTTCTAAGTGTATCAAATTTAGTATTTACTAGTTCTGATTCTTTTGGTGTAAAGTAATTTGGGTCATTAAAAATTCTAACTAAATTGTTAGTATCTGCGGCAAACCCCAACATAGTTCCTATGGGGTCTAGTCTGTTAAATGGTATATATCCAAAAGGTGTTACAAATGAGTAAGACGTTGCACCTTTATCAAGAAGGTTTCTTTTAAGATTAATGTCCTCTGGTAAAGACCCTGAGATAAGACCTGAATCAGCAAGCATATAAGCAGAAGTATACATAGCAGAACCAGTAGTAAGTTTTGCCAGTTCCATTTGCCTACCCCTAAGTCCATGATCACCTAATAATCCCTCTCTGGATCGTTTAAATAAGAAATTAGCACCTACTGTCCTTTCACCAGAGAACCTAAGAATATTCATGATGGTGTTAAAGAACGGAATATAGACATGACCTAAACCTAAAGGTATTTGTCCTCTTACTTTATCTATGCTTTTTACTAATGGATTAGATTGCGGAGTAGCAAAAATAGCTTCTAATGTTGCTTTTTGTGCTTCTAAATCTATTCCTTCCATATCCTTAAACTCTCGCAATTGTTGCGGAGTCATATTCATGACTTCTTTGTGGATACGATGAAATAACTTAACGTCATTCCCAGCAGTCTTTCTAGCATAAACATAAGCTTGTGCTGACTGCTCCATTCTATATGAGAGGGATCTAAATACTTCATCACTAGACAACATGAACCTTGAAGGAAATCTAGATACAGTTCCCAAGTGGTCAATAAAAGTACCAAACAAACCTGAAGGGTTGATGTAATTGCTAAAGTTCTCAGCCGTAATTACATTTCTTTGTGCTAGTTCCTGTTTAACCCATGCTTTCTCAGAAGGTGCATCCGTAATAAATGCTTCTTTTGCTACTTTCCAAGAATCACCAATAGTCATTTGAAACCCTTTAACTAACCCTGCTACTTCTATAGCTTGCACACCTTGTTCGCTACTATTGGAAAACAAAGTATTGTATTGGGATGCTATCTTTCTTTCTAAAGTAGTAAATGACAAAGCCATGCCATTACCCATAGAGTTAGCAATGGTACTATCAACACCACTAAGTAAGCCGTTGATGTAAATTTGTCTAAGAGATTGTCCTACTTTACCAAGGAACGTAGGTGCATAACCTTTAGAAATAGCAGTAGCCATAACATTGCGATTATCTTTATCTTTGTGTCTTAATAATCGTTCTGCTTCTCTTTTTAATTCACCAGTAGGATCTATTTGGTCTATGAAGAATTTAGCTTGGAAATCTTTGGCAGATTGACTGACACCAGTAATCTTATAAGCATTTAATGCTCTACCTATCTCACTTCGTACACCTAATATTTGTGATACAATCCCAGCATTTCGAGTTTTAGCCATTTGGTATGCTATTTTAGTTCTTACCATACCATCAGCAAATCCTTGGAAGTCGGGATGAATAGTGTCATTTCTAACAAACTCAGCAAGTTCATATAACTTCTTTGCTGATACTTCCATTAATGCTTCTGATGCTCGTATCCTAGTAGTCAATCCATTTACATCTCTGTACAAACCATTTAATTGATCTACTGAACTTTGGGTGTTCTTTGCCATTTGTCTTATATAAGCTTCTGCTCTTTGCCCTGTCCTCTGGAATGACAAACCACCTTCTCTTACTTTTCCTGTCTTCTTATTTACTAATGTTTCAGTAGCACCAGTACCTTGCCTACCTTTAACTAATAAATCATCAAAAGCATCAGTCAATGCACCTAATGTCTTTTGTATGTCATCATCACTTTGGATTGTATCTAGGTTGATCCCCAAGTCTTTTTTATCTGTTCTCAGGTAAGCATTAAAATCCAGATCCCTGTCACCTAATTCTGCTTTTACTTCATCACTCAAACCTCTAAATATATCTAACTCTTCTGGATCTCCTAATTCTTCTGCTGTTTTCTTTTGGAACATACTGTCCATCATCTGTTGAGAAAACCCCTCTTCTTCTGGTGTAGTCTCTTTTAATAATGGTTCGTCTATTAATGTTTCACCTTCATCAAGCAATCCTTCTTCTACTTGCCTTCTAGTTCGGTGTGCCCCCTTTTTAACCCAACGCAATCCACCTAAAATACTTTCAAATGCTACACCTAACCCTGCACCTTCTATTGAGTTCTTTAACCTACCTACAAACTCATTATCTTTTTCTTCATCATCTAGTGGGGCCGATAGCCATTTAGTGATAGGATCATTTAACTCTCCGTACTCTCTAAGAAAGTTTGCTAACCTAGGATCATTTGCACCAAAAGCACTAAAGTCTGCTACACCCCCAGCTACTAATGATCTAAGAACAGGATTGTTTAACTTAGCTAACTTAGCGACACCTAACCCAGGAATTAAACCAGCACCAAATTGACTCATACCTCTTATAAAACCACCTACACCTGTTTCTGGTGCATCAGTAGTATTAATTTTACCATCAACTACTAAATCAAAACCACCAACGGATACATTAGGTAAAGAAACATCAAGACCAGAAGCCCAATTAAGGAAGGTTCCCATTTCATTAAGACCATCGATAAACCCTCCAGCAACTTGTCCAATAGATTCTGAAAAGAATGAATTATCGTCATCACCAGCTACTTCTACATTGTTAAAAAAAGAATTAGGAATTTCTGGTCTGTTTATTTCTTCGTTCCTACTTAATTCTTCATCAAAAGAAAGTTCGCTACTAAAATTATCTAAATAAACATCAGCTATAGAAGATTGCGTACTCATGATCCTTGGTAGGGGTCTATACCATCTAAGGTTGGTTCATAAAATTCTGGTGCAACAATAACTCCTTTATCATTAACTCTTAATGCACCATCATATAATTTTAAAAATTTTTCATCTCTTGCTCTATTTATTTGTACTGCATTTTTCTTTTTTAAATTGTTGTACCAGTTACTAAAAGATTTTTCAGGCATATTTGTAGATGTAGGTTCAGACGTAAAAAGATATATTTGTACTTTTTTAAAATCTTCTCTAATAGCATCTTTTTGTTTTATACCCCCACTTGTAGCTCTTTGTTTACTTTTGTTAAATACATTACCATATCGTTCTTCAGGTTTAGTATTAGGGAATATTTTATTGTAAGAGTCAGGGTTCATTTCAAATAAAAACGCACGATAAAAATGCTCTGCATCATTTGCTCTCATCCAATTAGGCATTACATTTAAATTTTCTACATCGATTTCGGTTCTTTCTTCTTTATTATCGAAATAAGACTTTTTCAATTCATCAAATTCTTCGGTCAAATTTTCTATTAAAATATCGTATTGCTTACTTTTTTCTTCTGGTGAAGCATTGCCATACAATGTTTCTATATTTTCTGCACCTATCCTAAATTTATCAAATGCTTGTGCGTGTGCTTTTCCTAATTCATCATCTACTATAACTAAATTCTTGAAAGCACCTAAATTACCAACAAACAATTTAGCTAATTTTTGGTTAAACCTTTCTCCATAAAATTTAGAAGCACTTCTGTCATTGTTGACATTAACAATTTGGTTAAATATTTTTTCTTCTTGCCCTTTATTAATTTTAGGAAACTTTTTTACAATTAAATTTGCGTTTTCTCTTAATCCTGCTAGAGTCAATCCTTCCTCACCTAATGTTGCTTGTACCATTGCTAATCTATATTGATCATTATCACCAGATCCACCACTAGATTTTATTTGATTAAAAGTAGAAGTAAGACTGTCAGCACCTACATCATAGTAGGATGACCAAGATAACCCATTTGCTTCATTTAACCTTTTTGTCAAATCAGCTATATTTTTAATTCCGTTACCCCCTTCTCTGTCTGGAAATTTTATGTCTAATACCATTTCTGTTTTCCATGTATTGTAATTACTTCTTGCAGTCTTTTTAGCTTTTGTTTCATCTTCCTTTTCTCCATTCTCAAGCATCAAATCTAGTTTCTCTATATTCTCAAATATAAATTCTCTGTACTGATTATTATCCATCAGCATAGAACCAGATTTTAAAACTCTAGAATCTGTAACTTTATCCTGCAAAGCACCAATAATATTGGTTATGTACAACTTCTCTTCTTCATCAATAATTCTGCCACTATTAGAGTTAGCATTATCAAATGTATAAGCTACACCAATAATTTCTTTAAGTGCTACATTAACAGATTGTTCCCTAGTAAGACCCTCTGCCATACCTTGATCTGTAAGTGTTCCTAGGATGCCGTAGAAGTTTTTGTTAAATCCTACTGGGTTAGCCTTATCGTCATCTGAGTAAAGCCTAAATAAACTTTGGAATGCAGGGGATGTTTTATCAAACATTGTTGTTCTTACTACTTCTCTAAAAGTAGCAACTCTGTTATTAACTTCGTTCTTACGGACTGTTTCAAAGAATGTCTGATCTAGCTGACCTTTGTACCTAAGTAATTCTTCTACATCAATGTCTGGATTGTTTTGTATAATACTATTTATTTTTTCATCTATTCTTATTTTATAAATTTGTTCCGCACCATATTCTCCTGTTTCTTCATTTGGTCTTAATCCCGACAACAAACTCTTAGAATCATATTGTGTTTGCTCTGGATCTTTATTTACTTGTTCTGTCTCATTAAAAACCCCAGCAAGAAAATCAGTATCATTAATTATTTCATTACCTTTTTCTCTTGCTTTAAGTAAACCTTTAGTTCGTTTTTGCTGTTTATCATATATAGCCCAACTACCTTGTAACTCAGGATCTACAGTACCTTTAACTGCATCTGTTTGTGCTTTAAATGCTATTTCTTCTTCTTTACTTTCTCTGTAAGTTTGGTATGCACCAAAACCAGCATCTATAATACCTTGTGTTGCCTTTAACCTTTGATTAGCAAAATCAATAAAGTTATCTAAGTCTCTAGTATCCTGTCTTCTAAAAGTATCTACTGGTTTTGCTTGAGGACGTAAGTTACCAAAGTTTGCTCGTTGGGTTACACGTTCTACCATTAGCTTATATTTGCTCCAAAGTAAGTTTTACTACCTGTGTTCTTACCATACTCATAACCTTTAAATCCTGCACCACCTACACCTAACAATGCACTAAGAGGATCTGGTCTACTTGGTCCTCTAAAACTAAAGATTCTATCCTGCATCTTTGCTTCTGCTTGTTTCTTACTTATCTTTAATTGATCACTCATCATTGCTAGGTTTCTAGTATTGATACCTCGTTGCTCTGCAATCATTTGTTTAGAACGATCTCTATTTAAATCTATGTCACCAGTTCGTTCCAACATTTGTTGATCATAATCAGCAATAATAGCATTTACAGTATTACCAGAGAGCATATTAGCAGTCAGCTTACCCACTACTTTTCCTTTAGCTTTTTCTCCTTCTTTTTCTACTCTTCGTTTAGCTACAGTAGCATCTACACCTTCTTGTATGTTTTTCTTTTCTAGTTGTCTTTGGCTTAACTCAAATGACTCTTCCTCTTGGTCCTCTCTTTTATCTATTTGTGCTATGTCTAAACCATATGCTTGTTCTGCTAATTTTTTGTTGTCTGCTTTTAGTTCTTGACCTTCATTATACGCTTTTTCTTCAGCTATATAATTAGCGATACCTTGTGCAACCATTAAACTTGCGTAAGCAGTTGCTCCAGTAATTTCACACATTCTTTATCCTCATAAATTCTACAAAGGGAGTTTTAGCATATCCAAAATTAGGTATTACTCTGATAAATGAAAAACGTAAAAACTTTAACCATTTTATTGCGTTATGATTATCCACATCAACGTAATTATATAAAAGATCCCAATTAGTAGACAAAAGACCATCTACCCATTTCTTTCCTGTCCTTAAAAATTTAATTTCTATTCCTTCAAACTGACCATCACTTAATAACCAAGGTATTCCTATGCGGTCGTTTATTATACTTTTATTAACACCAAACATACTTTTAATTACATCATTATGTACAATTGTATACACTTCATCAGAAGCATAAAAACCAGCACATAACGCATCTACTGGTTTAGATCCACTTGATCTCCATATTTCCTCTTTATCTTGTAGACATATTCTAGGTGCTAAATCAAATACATCTTCAATAATGGATTTACGAAAATAACTAGTTTTCCCTTCGTGATCTAATGTGGTAAAACCCTTCCCATTCTGCACTTTGGAATTCACATGGAAGGTGTGAGGATGATAATAGTTCAAGTTTGATGTTTTTGGAGTTTCCAAGCAGAGGTACTTTAAATGATCCTGAGTTGATAATTGAGGTCTGATTGGTTTTATTACTTGCTTGTGAGACTTTTCTTCCAGTAAAGAGTTTGTCATCTGTATCTTCTGTTATTCTGTTAGTATGAGTCACTCTTGCAGTAAAGTTACCAGTATTAGCAAAGTTTAATGTTATGTTTCTAAGTTGTAGTCTTGATATAGTTTGTGGTTTTTGACCTTGCCCTACGATCACTTCGCTAAACTGAAACTTAAACTCAAAAGACTGACCTACATAAATTGGATTACTGGATGATAGAGTAAGTGCTTGTGCTTGTGCTAATGATAATGTGTTTCCTGCTTTGTCTATATATTTAAGACTAGTACCATCTCCATAGTATGTACTAGTAAAATTAGTTAAATTAGAGTCACTTGTTATTTTTACTCTTCTATCCAATAAGATTTCATGTTCACTTGTTGTTGCTCCAACTGATTCATCCTGTGATAGTTGTATTTTCTCCAAGTAGACTTTATTGCTACGCTGGAAAACTACAAATATATCGTCTTGTACAAAAGTAATAGCGAGTATGTCTGCATCAAATTTCCATTGGGACCATGAGGACTGTACTTTATTCTGACCATTCCAATAGTAACTGTAGATCCACATAGTTTTACTAGATGCAGTATCATCAGTAATAAGACACAACATATTGTAGTTACTACTAGCTATCATTTGTTTAACACCACCAGCAATGTATCTAGGTACATGACCAGTTACATCGGTTGCATCTTTTACTTCTGTGTCTGTTTGTAGATAAAACTCTCTTATGGTACTAAATGCACCCCCTGGACTTGCAAAGAACACATATCTTCCTGCACCTACTGGAGTAGTATCTAAATCTGCTTCAAACTCTGTTGTTACATTAAGGCTAATATCAAGAGGACTAAGGAATTCTGCTGAACTAAGTATAAATTGAGTTTGATCAGAGAAGATTAGGAGGGATTCTGAAAAAGGAAGTGCGTGTTTTAAGAGAGAAACACGATTAGTGGATACTGTTACATCAATAGGATCAGTATCAAGAAGGTTTAATACTGTAGGTCTGAACCAGTTAAGGAATTTTCCTGCTTCAGTAAATACGACACTTTCCTCAGAAAGCACACCCAACCTATTCTGATGGAAAAATATATCACTAAGAGTAGAACCGACAAAAGAAGGAAAGGGGTTAGAATCGTTATCACCAGCAACACGACTAGACCATCCAGCTTGTTTAATACTAAATGTCCCATTTGTCTCCTTTATAATCTGTAGGGGCATTGTACTAGGATCTAAACTATTCTGAAGACCAGTAGCTACTGTTTCTTCATAGATCCCTTTAGTTTCATCTGTAAGTTTTACATAAAAATCATCAGCAAATTTACTATTATCCCCTGTGATCTTTATGATCATATCTTTAGCATCTGTAGGACCAGCACCAGGAAGTTCTGCAAACCTAAGTGTACTATCTTTGAATGCTTGTATAAATCCGTTGGACCTTGAGTCTGTTACTCTTATTTCAAAGTCAGAAGTGTTAGAAGATTTTATATGTATTACAGAACCAGTAACAGTTGCAGATAAGTTACTAAATATTCCAGACCCTAATACATTGCCTAAATGTTCTGCATTATAACCAGTTCCATCTGCAGGTGCTGATGCACTACTAGAATACCCAGCATTATTTCCAAATGCAGACCCATCTTTTAATGCTTTTGCTATTTTATCAGTAGCAATATTAGCTTCTTTTAAAGTTTTACCTGAATCAGATGTAGTTACTTTTGCTACTTCAGTAAATCCAGATTGTCCTGCTGGTTTTATTTCTATTGTGTAGACATTAGCATAATCCCCACCCCTTACATAAACCAATGCTTCAGGGGTTCTAGCAGAAGTAACAGTTGAGCTTTTTGCTATTACTTTATTCTTATTAACCAGATAGGTGAAATCCGCTACAGTCGTAGCAGTAAAAGCAGTATTGGGATTCCCATCGGTAAGATAAGTTTTAATCTCGTTGAAGGTAGCACCAGAGGTAATAATGGTATCCCCAGCATCCCTAATATTTACAGTCTTAGAAGTTCCATCACTAGCATCAAATATCTTTACAAGGTCACCAGCAGTAGATCCTGTCCCACTAAATACTGCTATAAATGTTTCTGTACCTGACCTTCTAATAGGATGGATAAAAGTAGAAGAATAAGAAGTATCTGATAACTTTGCTACGTGTTGAGTTCCTGGCCTTTTCTTTAATCCTCTAACAGGGTCACTATATCCATTCTCTTGTAGATCCCCCTGCGATTTATCTTTTACTGTAGGTGCTTGTTGACTAACTCCGTTAAGTAAAGATGGAATTAGATCAGAGATTAAAGCCATTAGGATTTAGTGTAAGGTTTATTTCATACCCACAATCATTAGCAAAGCCTGTCCATACTCTAGTAGTATTATCGGTATACTCATGTATTCCTGTTTCTGAACCAAAGTAACTTCTACCTTTATCAATTAAGCAATCACAAAATAAAACGTGTAAAGTAGCTGGTTGATATGGTGAGTTTACTTGTGAAATCTTAAAACAGGCATACCAGATTTCTCTGACAAAAGAAGTAGAAAAATCTAGTTTATCTTGAGACAGTAAATTAGGTACTAAAGTAAAAAATAAAACTAACGCTAGTATTTGCTTTTTCATAAGAACCCAAGTCTCAACCTTTGAGTTCCATAGTGGTCCCGATTAACTACTCTGTACACAGAATATTCATCAAATACATTGTGTCCTGCTATTTGACTTTCTGCTTCTTTTAATTCTGCGAGTGATCTAGCTTCATCTTCTTTTTCATAACCATACAGTTGTGCATTACCTATTACTTGTTGAGAAAAACGTCTGCTAGATTTAATTCCTATGTACCTCTTTGCAGTTTCAGGTAAATTTTCAAACTCTTCCTGAGTTACAATATCAATATAGATGCTTGTATGATTATCACCCACATCATAGGTATGATTATAGGGATCGTAGAGTTTATTAACTGTACCTACTTTCCTCTGGATCATTCTTAGGTGACTACTTGTAGCTACACAATCAATTTTAAGTGTGTTTAGAGGTAATACTACTTGCTTACTTTCACCATCTGGTACAAATTTCTTATTATAGTCTGTATTAAACCACCAACCTTCAGATTGTGTTTCTCTATCTATCCTACCAATAATTGTTTCTGCTAGTTCAGCATCAGTAAGACCAGAAGATAAAGCACTTACTGGTGATTCACCTATGCTTGCCAGCATAAGATTAACTAAGTCTAGTTTGGTTGTTGCGTTATAGGACATTAATCATCAATCTTGAGTGGGTTTTTTCTTCTTTTGTCTTTACTAGGA
>CENH01001175.1_pt1 | contig 12585 bp, 16 predicted proteins | sample 530171 | NCBI WGS metagenome assembly CENH01 (sample SAMEA2591132, study PRJEB7988) | marine metagenome | biome: marine biome (ENVO:00000447); feature: deep chlorophyll maximum layer (ENVO:xxxxxxxx); material: saline water (ENVO:00002010), including plankton (ENVO:xxxxxxxx) | depth 70 m | reverse complement strand
TTTGTGATGACATGGAGCATCGCAAGCTTGCATTAGTTTGTGGGTTTGGTGCAGGTAAAACAGTAGGGCTTGTTGCAAAGGCAACAATGTTAGCTGCAATTAATGTTGGTCATGTATCGGCACTGTTTGAACCAACGCACAGTATGCTCGTTGATATTCTTGTCCGAACTTGTAATGAACTTTTTGACCAGTGGCAAATTCCTTTTTCTTATCGTGCTTCTCCTCAACCATCATTTACTTTAGAATTTGCCGAGGGTACTCATACAATCTTGTTAAGAACCATGCTTACTTATCAAAGATTAAGAGGGCAAAACTTATGTGCTATTGGATTTGATGAGGCAGATACTGTACCAAAACGAGATGCAGAACAGGCTATGAATATGGCACTTGCAAGACTTAGATCGGGTAATATTCAACAGTTTTATGCAACTACAACCCCAGAAGGTCATGGCTGGGCTTTTGATACGTTTAAGAAAAATGCAAAGACAGATACAAGATTAATCCAAGCCAAAACAAGTGATAATAAATATCTTCCTGAAGGATTTATACAATCTTTAATTGAGAATTATCCAGAACAATTAATAAAAGCTTACCTCAATGGAGAATTTGTAAATTTAACAATGGGTGCTGTATATCGTTTTGATCGTAATGTTCATGTCTGTAATCAATTACCAAGTTATAAAAATGAAATTTTGCGTGTAGGTATAGATTTCAACATACAAAATACAAACTGTGTAATTGGTGTGCGAGACGGCAATAAGTTAGTCATAATAGACGAAATCACCAAAATGCACGATACAGATGCCTTGGCGAAAGAAATTTTAAGAAGGTATCCAAATCAAAAAATCTTAATTTACCCAGATGCTTCAGGATCAAACCGCAGTACCAACAGTAGTCAGACAGATATTGCCATATTGGAGGGATATGGTTTTACCAATATGTCGCCAAGGTCGAACCCCCCAATCAGAGATAGAGTCTCGGCTGTTAACTCTCTTCTCAAAAACGGCAAAGGGGAAGTCCGTTTGGCGATTAGCCCCTGTTGCAGAACCTTAATAGAATGTTTTGAGTTACAGGCTTATGATGAGAAGACAGGAGAACCAGACAAACAAAATGGCTATGACCATATCCTCGATTCGCTTGGATATTTAATATGGCGTGAATTTAATCCATTATATTTCCGTTCAGGTAAGAGTACTGGAATTAGGCTTTATTAGTATTATTCTTTAAACTATAGTTAACAGTATTAATGGACTCTTAAAATGTACTCAGGATATAACCATTACAACAGAGAAAAATCAGCGACAGGCACTACAATTATAGACCCTAACAGTGCATGGTTTGCTCAAGAACCTCACTGGCCGCTTATTGAAGACCTCCTTGGTGGTACATATCAGATGAGAAGTCGTCACCGAAAATACTTGCCGCAAGAACCCAGGGAATTGGATAGTAGCTTCGATAATAGACTCAGCAGATCGGTTTGCCCGCCATACTTCAGCAGATTGGAGAAAATGTTGGCAGGGATGCTGGTAAGAAAGCCTGTCAGGTTAAATGATACAAGTGACGATATAAGACTTCATATGTTTGATGTTGATTTAGAAGGTAATGATCTCAATGTATGGACTTATGAAACTGCAAGAAAAATGATTCGTTATGGTCATTGTGGTGTTCTTGTGGATGCACCTGCTGCTGGACAATCTGGCAGACCTTATTGGATTACCTACACGCCAAGAGAAATATTGGGCTGGAGAACAGAGATGATTGACGGCAAATTAAAATTTACACAACTAAGGTTATTAGAAAAGGTATTTGAACCTGATGGTTTATATGGTGAGAAAGTAGTAGAGCAGGTAAGGTTATTAACTCCTGGAGCTTATGAAATTCATAGGAAAGGCAAAAATAATGAATATGTAAAGTTTGATGAGGGAACAATGAGTTTACCTGAAATACCTTTTGCTGTTGCATATTCCAACAAGACAAACTTTATGGAATCAAGGCCACCGATGGCTGATATTGCAGAATTAAATTTAAAGGCATATCAATTACAATCAGACTTATCAAACCAGTTGCATATATCCAGTGTACCAATGCTTGCTTTCTTTGGTTTTCCACAAAGCAGTGAAGAAGTAAGTGCAGGTCCAGGAGAAGCGATTGCATTTCCAGCGGAAGGCCGAGCAGAATATATTGAACCTAGTGGCAATAGCTTTGAGGCACAATTTAAACAGATAGATCGTGTTGAAAAACAAATCAATGAACTGGGATTGGCGGCAGTCCTGGGTCAAAAGCTAAGTGCAGAAACAGCAGAATCTAAAAAAATAGATAGAAGCCAAGGCGACAGCACGATGATGGTTATTGCCCAACAGATGCAAGACATGATTGATAACTGCCTTACGTTTCATGGTCAATATTTAGGAAGTGATGGTGGTAGTTGTTTTGTTAATAGAGATTTCGTGGCACAAAGATTAGAACCTCAAGAGATCCAGTCATTATTACAGCTTTATACAGCAGGTACTATCACCCAAGAAACTTTACTTACTCAATTACATGAAGGAGAAGTTCTTGGTGATGAATTTGAGGTGGAAGAAGAAATCGAGGCAACAGAATCTGGTGGGCTAAGAGAAATATCAGAACCTATTGAGGAGGCAGATGAGTCAATGCCAGCAGATGAGTAATGTCAATACCAGAAAAGTTCTATCGAAATCAGATTGATTTAAACAGGTATGAAAATGATTTAGCTGCAAGACTGATTGATACCTATAACAAAATAATGATTGATGCAGCACAACGTCTGCAACAAATACCAATAGGACCAGGTTTAGATAAGGCAAGAGCAGTAAGGTTAAAAATCATACTTAAGCAGGTAAAAACTGATCTAGACAAATGGCGTAACAGTAGCCTTGGGGTGATGGTAAAAGAACTCAAAGATGTAGCTGGAATACAAAAGGATTTTATTGAAGGATTATTGGAAGATATTGCCCCAGCAGAGTTAGCTAATCAGATCAATGCTTTACAGATAGATCCTGATTTTGTAGATAAATTGATAAGATTTGACCCAACCAAAAGTAGTCAGATAGGATTACCAAAAGGAAAAGTATTTGATGTTTTTAAAGACACGACAAGTTTACAGGCGGTACAAAGTAGATTCGCCTTAACTGCTGGTGTTGGTAAAGAGATTGTATTACCAAATGGCGAAGTTGTAGCAAAAGCATTTCGAGGTTTAACTGAAAAAACAGCAGACAGATTTGCTCATACCGTTAGGCAAGGATTATTAGAGGGTCGAAGTTTAGCTGCTATAAAACGACAACTGATCGGAACGCTGGACTTCAACCCAAGATCAAAGGGTGGGATTGTTACTTCGTTAAGTAACGCCCAGACCAAAACACTTGTTAAGACAACAGTAAACCAATTAAGTGCAGAGATCAGCAGAAAAAGCTATCAGATCAACCCTAATATTGTGAAGCGTTGGGAATACTCTGCGGTCCATGACCAAAAAACATCTGCAATCTGTAGAGCCTTGGATGGTAAAAGATATAAGGTTGGTGAAGGTCCATACCCACCACAACATTTTAATTGCAGGTCTGTTGATATACCGATACCGATTGGACCTGTTACTGGTAAAGAATTTGTACCTGATGGCGAAACTTACGGCCAGTGGTTTGATAAAAAAGTAGCTAATCTTAATAAAAAGGGAGATGCCAAGGGGACAGCTTATGGGCAAAAGGTATTAGGCAAGCAAGGTTTTAGTATGTATAAGAAATTAAAAAATAAATACAACTCACCAACTGAGGCGATGCGTAAGTTTATAAAGAATGACGGATCAAGAAGAACGGTAAATGATCTAATGGCTATATACAAGAAAAAATAGTAAGATTAATTTAGTTGCTTTAAAAAATCATGCCAATGGGTAAAGGAACTTATGGTTCTAAGGTCGGCAGACCACCAAAGAAAAAAAAGAAAGTAAAAAAGGGCGGTAAAAAATAATGGCAAAAACATTAGCAGAAAAGTTGTCTGAAGCAAAAAAGGCAACCAAGCCTACAAAATCAAAAAAATCTACTAAATCAGAAAAATGAAAAAAGGCTCTAGAGTCAGTTGGGTTTATGGCGGCAAAAGAACTTTTGGTAAGGTTACTGGTAGCGGAGGAACAAGAGCATCAATCAAAGGTCCATCAGGGGGTACTGTTACAAGAGTTGGAACTAAAGAAGATCCTGTAATAAAGATTGTATCTGAATCAACTGGTAATGCTGTATTAAAAAAAAGATCAGAACTAAAGGCAGCACCTAAAAAGAAAAAGTAATGGCTATTACTAGAGGAGGCCATACATTTGATGGTGTTGATAAACCTATAAGAACCCCAGGCCATTCAAGTGGTAAATCTCATGCGGTTGTAATAAAACAAGGTGATGGTTATAGGATTATAAGATTTGGGATGCAAGGTGCAAGAACAAAACCACCAAGGAAAGGCGAATCGGATGCAGATAAAGCAAAACGAAAAAGTTTTAAGGCACGTCATGCAAAAAACATTGCAAAGGGAAAAACAAGTGCGGCATATTGGGCAAATCGTGTAAAATGGTGATATAACTTAATTAAGGCTACGCTTTATTTTTATGGCAGACGAAAAAGAAACAGTGGCTACGCCACCAACACCAAACAACGCAGAAGTTGAACAGTTAAAAGAATCAGTAAAAAGGTTAGAGGCTAAAAATTACGAGTTAATACGTAAAATGCAAAAAAAAGAATTAATGCAAGTACCTGATGATTATGATGCTCTTTTATCTTTTAAACAAAAGAAAGATCAAGAAGATTTAGAAAAAGAAGGTAAATACACAGAAGCAACGCAAGCATTAGAACAGCAGTACAGAGATAAATCATCTGCTGACAAACAAAAGATTGAAGATTTAGAAAAACGTAATAGAGAACTGGAATTAATTGCACCAGCTATACAAGCATTATCAGATGTGACGCATGATCCAGAGCTTGTCTTAAATAACTTTGTACCAAAAGAACAGATCCAAATAAAGGAAGGCCGTCCAGTTGTGGTTGATGGTTATGAACAATTACCAGTAGCAGAATATGTGAAGGCAAAATTAGAAAAAGAAAAGCCATATTTATTAAAAAAATCACCAGCGATTGGTGGTGGAGCACCCATTTCAAGACCATCTGGAGGTGGTGAAATGTCAGAAGAAATGATCAAGCCATTTTTAAAAAACTCAGAAAATCTTACAGAACAATCAAGAATCTTTAAGGTTTATGGTGTAGATACATGGAAAAAGTTGCGAGATATTGCAAAAACTCGCTAGAATATAGATTAAATTCTGTTACGCAGAATAAATATTTAGGGTTACGCCCACACCGTTTAAATTTATTTTAACAAAACATGGCTGTTTTAAGGAGTGACATCATCATTCCAGAAGTATTTACGCCTTATGTTATAGAGCAAACAACCGCCAGAGATGCGTTTCTCGCAAGCGGTGTGGTAGCACCTATGGCAGAGCTAAATGCAACTGAGGGTGGAGATTTTGTTAATGTGCCTTTCTTTTCCGCAAACTTAAGTGGAGATTTCGAGGTACTTTCAGATTCAAGTTCATTAACACCAGGCAAGATCACCACTGATAAACAGGTGGGCGTTATCTTACATCGTGGACGTGCATTTGAATCAAGAGACTTGGCTGCATTAGCAGCAGGGTCAGATCCAATGGCTGCTATCGGTCAAAAGATCGGTGCTTACATTGCAAACCAAAGACAAAAAGATTTACTTTCTTGTCTTGATGGAGTATTTGGTTCTGTTAACTCAACAGATTCTAACGCTGCATTTTTTGGACTAACAATTGACGGTGGTTCTGGTGATTCACCTACAGGTTTATCTCCTAGACACGTTGCAAAGGCAAAAGCATTATTGGGCGACCAAGGTGACAAGCTTGCAGCCGTTTGTGTCCATAGTGCTATTTACTATGATCTCGTTGAGAGAAAAATGGTGGATTATGTATTAGCAACAGATGGTAATGGCGGTTCTGCTACAGCATCTGGTGGTTCAATAGCTGGTGCTTATGGTGGAAACGATACTGTTCCTACATATTGTGGTCTAAGAGTTATCGTTTCAGATGACGTAACTACTACAGGTTCTGGTGCTTCTAAAGAGTACAGTACATACTTCTTTACTCAAGGAGCAGTAGCAAGTGGAGAGCAAGCTGGGCTAACAACAGAAACAGACAGAGACATTCTGGCTAAATCTGATGCAATGTCTATTGACCTTCATTACTGCTATCATCCTGTGGGAGCAAAATGGGCTGTTACTACAACAAACCCAACACCTGCACAACTACAAACCGTAAGCAACTGGTCGAAAGTTTACGAAACTAAGAACCTTGGAATCGTCAGGGCAACTAACGTTTCAACAATGGATTAGAGGTAAATTATTATGCCATCTTTATTTGAGGTTAGTGCTGGTAAATTAACTGGACCAACAACAGGAGGAACAGTTACCCAAGCAACTAACAAAGCGACTACTGTAATTTCTAATACAGAGTCAGGACAAATCACCATGAACAACGCAGCTTTAGCGGCTGCGGCTGAAGTAACATTTACAGTAACAAACGATAAGATCGCTGCTACTGATTGTGTTGTCGTAAATCATGGTTCTGGTGGAACTGCTGGTTCTTATCTTATAGGTGTATCCACAATCGCTGCTGGATCATTCAAGGTAACAGTAACTAATGCGTCTGCTGGTTCTTTAAGTGAAGCTATTGTCATCAACTTTGTTGCACTAAAAGGTGCGTCTAGTTAATGGGAATGTTTGCTTTTAAGCGAATGAGAGAACAAGAGGCTACCAAATCGGTAGCCCCTGCTCTTTTAATACCAAAGAAAAAACCTAAACGAAAGCCAAAAACTAATGGCAGTAACGATACACACAACAGTCGGAAGCAGCATAGCTAATAGCTATATCAGCCTTCAGGAAGCCCAAGATATTATTGATGGCTTGATTGAGGATGATGATGTGACAGCATGGGCTAGTGCTACAACTGACCAAAAAAACCGAGCATTATTTACCTCTACGCAAAGAATTGATCGGGAACGATTTTTAGGAGCAAGAGTAAACGATACACAAGCATTGCAATGGCCGAGAACAGGTGTAAGAAAACCTGATACTTATATCAATACTTATGCTGTTGGTTTTCCTTTTCGTATATCAACTGATTATTACACCGATACTGAGATTCCAGATCAGGTAAAAAAGGCAGAGGCAGTTTTAGCGGTATATCTTAATAACAACAAATCAGGTTTAGGTTTATCTGGTTTAGAGGATTATAAGAAGGTTAAAATAGGTACACTAGAAGCAGAGCCAAACTTTTACGGCTCTGTCGGTGCTGATAGAGTACCACCACTATTTGAACGCTATTTTACTGGCTTAAGAATAAGTGGACCAGGAAACGTTGCCATCAAAAGGAGTTAACACATGGGCTATTACCCTGCTGCTGTCATTATTAACGACACAGATGCACATACAGGAAGATTTGGAAAAGTAGTTGCATTACAAGATTCTGTAATCGCCACTATTGTTTCTGATACTATTTCTGGTGATCTTACCGCATTACAGTTTAAATCTACGGCTGAAATCGAGGGTATTATTACGAGCATCACATTATCAAGCGGAACAGTAGTTGCTTATCGAGTCTGATGGCAAGTATAGGAAACGCATTTAAAAAAGCAGTACCAGGGATATTAAAGGCCACTGGTAGTGATGTAACAATAAGATTTGTAACAGTAGGAACTTACAATACAACGACAGGGGTTGCTGCTGAGAGTAATACAGACGTTACAGTAAAAGCTTTAGTAGATGACGTTTCAAGGTCTGAGGTAAACGATCTAATAAATCAAGAAGATAAACGTATTCTTGTTGCGTCAAAAGATGTAACTTCAACACCCACAACAAAAGATAAGGTTGTTATTAATAATGTGGTTCATCAGATTGTAGATATAAATACAGAGAAAGCATCTGGAGTATCAGTTACTTTTACATTATTTGTGAGGTCTTAATGGCTACTAAAAGATTAAATTTAGGTCAGATTGGTAATTTTGCTGAAGATGAATTTGAAGAGCTTGTAAAATTTGGTGCTACTAGATTACTGCAAAGACTTAAAAGTAATAATGTTCCAATAGATGAATCAATTATGAGAATTGCATGGTTTCAAAGACCTGTCTCTAATTTAGAAATAGACTTAATTAATAAACTTGAATACGCAGAACCAGTAACTTTTGGAACAAATTTACCTCCGACTTGGAAGAATGGCTATCAACTGACAACGGCATCAGGTAAAGCAATTCCAAAAGATTGGGCTAACAGATTTATTGAACAAACAATTAGAGATGTAAAAAAAGAGGCTGGCAAATAATGAACACAATTAATGAGATCAGGGCTGCAATAGAAGCAAGGCTTGCGACAGAAATGGCAAACGCACCAGTATATACTGTCGCTTATCAAAATGTTCCGTTCACTCCACCAAACAACTCTAGCTGGGTACAATCAGCAATAATATTTGGTACGCATGAATCTGCAACATTACAAGCACCCACAAGCGGCTACAACAAGCATAACGGTGAATTAATAGTGAATGTATTTACACCTCAAGGAGCAGGGTCTGGGGCTAATTATACAATTGCCGAACGTATAAAGGATTTATTTCATAGACAAACTGTCAGTCAGATCATTTTTGGTGATACAGTAGGACCAAGCCAAGTTTCACCTGCAAGTCCACAACCCTTTTTTCAAACAGAGTTGAGCTTTATTTTTGAAGCATGGTTACAATAGAATAAAATCTGTTTAATTTTTAAAAATGGCAACTGTATTATCTGGTACTACTGGGGCATTGTATTACAAACCAGCAGGTACAAAAGGAACCTTTGGAACGGCAAATGTTGTAATAGGAACTGAAACTATCACTGTAGAAACTTATCTAAATTTTAAAGTTGGTGATGGTGTTAAGTTTTCTGTTATTAATGCACAGACAGGTGGATCTGGAACTGGAACATTGCCAGCAGGTTTAAATACCAGTGATACTTTTTTTGTTATTGCATATACAGCAGCCACAGGTGCTTTACAAGTATCAGCAACTTTAGGTGGATCAGCAGTTGATATTACTAATGTTGGAACAGCAGCATCACCAAATGAATTTCAAGTTGCATATGCAGATTTTGCAGCAGTAGGAGAAGTTCAGTCATGGAGTTTTTCTATATCAAGAGAGCAAATAGATACAACAACTATTGGTCAGCAAAGTACTCAAGCAGTTCCATTTAGAACATTTGTCCCTGGCTTTGCTGATGGTGAAGGAACTGCAACTGTATTTGTTACAGATGAAGATTCTGCTTTAGCAAATAGAATGGTTGAAGATGTAATCCAAAGAAACCAAGTTGGCGCAGCGTTTAGACTTTATACAGACAAAAAAGGAACTGAGGCATTAAGCAGAAGTATTCAACTTGATGCAATGCTTTCAGATGCTGAATTTAATGTAAACCCTGATGATGCACAGTCTGTAGAGATTACATTTAAACCAACTGAAGCACCAACCTTTGACTTCAGCACAAGTAGTTGATAAGTTAAATTAATTAAAACAATTTATGGCAACCCCAAAACCCCGACTTTCTCCATTAGAGAAATTAAAAAAGGCTGCAAACTTGCAACCAATCAAAAGAGAAGTAACACTTACTGATGGCACTATCTTTGAATTTTGGTCAACTCCATTAACAATGGCTGAAAGAGAAAGAGCACAGAAAGGAACTAAAGATGACCTAAATGCTTTTGCTTTGCAATTATTTATTCAAAAGGCAACAGATGAAAATGGAGTAAGAATGTTTGCTGCTGGTCATGCTGCTGAACTAAAAAACGAATGTAGAGATGCTGATTTACAAGCATTGATGCTTGCTGTTATTAGTGAAGCTGAATATGAGGAGGTTGATACAGACCCAAAAAAATAAAACTGGAGCTAAAAAAAGATAATTTTCTTATGCTTCAGTTAGGAGTAGCTAAAGAATTAAAATATACATTATTAGAACTACAACAAAAAATGACCGTTGAAGAATTATTCATATGGTCTGCTTATTTTGGAATTTTAAATGATGAGCAAGAAAAAATGTTGAATAAATCCAAATTAAGGTAAACTAAAAATAGTTATTTTTTTATTGTGGCGAACGGAGAAGTTGGGATAAAAATTAAAGTATCGGCTAAAGATGCTGTAAATAATTTAAATAAATTAAAAACTTTAAGTACTAAACTGCAAACTTCTTTTAAAAAGGTAGAAACTGCTGCTGCAAGATTACAAAACAGAGCAGGGGCATCATTTCAAAAGTTTGGTAATAAAGTGCGAAATGTAAGAAGAAAAGTACAGGTAAATTTAGAGAAGATGAAAAGAAGCTTTAAAGGATTAAATAATATAGGAACATTAATTGGTGGTGCTGGTTTAGGTTTATTTGCAAAAGCATCAGTACAAACAGCAGCAAATGCACAGGCATTACAGTTGAGATTAAAATTATTAACACAAGAATTTGGCGAATATGAACAGGCACAGGAAATAGCAAGTAAAGCAGCAAAAACTTTTGGGATGTCTAATATTGAAGCAACAAAGGGAGTAACTGATATTATTGGTCGTTTAAGACCTTTAGGATTATCACTAAAACAAATCAAAACTACGTTTTTTGGATTTAATACTGCTGCAAAACTAGCTGGTGTTTCAAGTGTAGAAGCTTCAAATGCATTTACACAATTAGCTCAAGCATTAGGTTCTGGAAGATTAGCTGGAGATGAATTTAGAAGTATATCAGAACAAGTTCCAACAATTCTTAAACCTATTTCAGATGAACTTGAAGTACCAGTAGGAAAGTTAAAAGAATTAGCTGCACAGGGTAAAATTACATCAGATGTTGTTATTAGAGCTTTAGAACAAATACAAAAAGAAGGAGCAGGTAAAGTTGCTGGGATTATTTCAGAATCAAACATACAAGTTTTTAAAAATTTAAATAATGCGTTAGAAAATTTAAGAAAAACAGTTGGCGATAAATTAAATCCTGTGATTTTACCTTTAACACAAAATTTAACAAGTCTAGTTACAGCATTTAATGAGGCTAATCCTGTAGTGCAAGGAACTGTAGTATTTTTAGGTGCAGTAGCCGGTGCTGCTGCTTTGGCTATACCAGTACTTGGAACTCTTGGAATTGCATTAAAAGGTATTACAGCAGTTTTTGCTACTAAAGCAGGTGTAGCATTACTTGGGTTTTTAACAGTAACTAATTTACCAGTTATTGCATTAATAGCTGGTTTAGCAACAGCTTTTACAGGGTTAGCTATTGAAATTGGAAAAGCAAATATAAAAAGAAAAGAATTTCAGGATATTTTAGATTCTGGTAGTATAAAAATATTAGAAGATGCTAAAGCAACAGAAGAGAATACTATTTCACAATTAGGAAATGCTGGAGCAAGAACAGGGGCTGCTACTGCTATAAGAAATCAAATAAAAGAAGCAAAAGAAAGAATTGCACAAATAGATAAAGAAATTGAAAGATTAAATGTTCTTAATAAAACTTACACGATAGGTGGAATTAAATATGACGCAAATATGGTTCCAATAAAACCACCAATAAAACCACCAATAAAACCACCAAAAGGTGGTGAAGGTGATAAGAAAGATACTCCATTATTGGATGCTTTAAAAAAAGAGCAAGAATTTTTAAAAAATGCCTTAACGATGGGTACGGCAAAAGCAAGATTAGAAGAAAGAATAGCAGATTTAATGAGAGAACAAAATGATTTAAGTGAAGAACAGGCTCGTAAAAAAGTAGAATTAATAGATAAAGACCAAAAACGATTAGCTTTACAGGAACAAATAAAAGACATATTAGCAACAGGAATGACTAATGCTGTTATGGGATTAATTGAAGGAACAAAAACTCTTGGTCAGGCATTAGCCGATATTGCAAAATCACTTGCAAAAATGTTTTTACAATCAGCATTTACTCAAATGTTTAGTGGGTTATTTAGTGAACAAGGTTCATATAGTAGAGCAGGTGGTTTTAAAGCGTTTCAATATGGTGGTGTTGTTAATGGTCCTACTCTTGGAATGGTTGGTGAAGGTGGTGAACCTGAATATATAATCCCTGCATCTAAAATGGATGGTGCAATGCAAAGATACTCTTCAGGTGCTAGAGGTGGTGCTGTCATTCCTGGTGGTAGTCATGCTGCTGGTACAGTTGCAGGTGGATCGGGTAATACAATCGTTGAATATACTGGCCCTACATTAAACTTTAATGGTGATGAGTACGTTCCAAAATCTGCTGTTCCTGAAATAATTAATACTGCTGCAAAACAAGGTGCTAGTGCTGGTCGTTCTCAAGCTTTCTCTGCTTTAAAAAATTCTCGTAGTCAACGTACTTCATTAGGATTATGAGTATTACATATCTAACTACTTTTCTACATTTAACAAAACCTAGTGACTCAGCTTTTAATCGTTTCTTTCAAAATAGCGTAAGAGGAGATCAAAATACTTTAACAGCAGGTTCTAATTCAATTTTGCATAACGGTAATTTACATACATTTTTACCTTTTATT
>CENH01031161.1_pt1 | contig 12613 bp, 27 predicted proteins | sample 530171 | NCBI WGS metagenome assembly CENH01 (sample SAMEA2591132, study PRJEB7988) | marine metagenome | biome: marine biome (ENVO:00000447); feature: deep chlorophyll maximum layer (ENVO:xxxxxxxx); material: saline water (ENVO:00002010), including plankton (ENVO:xxxxxxxx) | depth 70 m | reverse complement strand
TATTCTCGCGCAAGCCAGGTCGCTTCTTGTTTGAACGGGATGTCCTGTTCAAGTGTTTCGATTGTTCCGTTTAAGGTTCCCCAAACTTCGTAAGTCATATTCCTAATGTCTCCTGAATAATTCTTTGAGGCCAGCAGGTTCTTTGATTGGACAGACCGCATAAGTTCTGCCACATTTACCAAACACGTGATTGCAAACACGCTTAGGTTTTGGTTCGGTGGCCGACAACGCATTGTCAGTCATTTCTAAAAGCTCTTCTAGTTTTCCTTTAATGATTTCTAAGTCTGTCATTATACTTTTGTCTCCCATCCTTTTCCATTTGTCAACAAATTGGTCAATCTTTCTTCGTTTTGATCTAACAATCGGTTGTAAATTTTAACTTGTTCGGAAATCTGATTTGCAATGGCACGGTGCTTGGCGACTTCCTTGAAAAGAACTGCGCGTTCCTCGTTAATTGCAAGCAGCAATTCATCACTAACACCATCTCTCAATAAATCAAACACTTCATTTCTGGACAATTTCATAATCCTATTCTCTCATGACTGTATGCTTCTTGTCAAGTCTTTTCTTAATCTTTTTTGATTTTCTCTAGCAACCTGTGGGCTTCTTCAGCCTTAGACACCGCATCAAAATCGGATGAGTGGTTTAAAATTTCACATAACAGGTCTTCAATTTGTTCTAGTATCTCTTGATTGTTCATAACTGTATTATCTCCTGATGTACTCTACTTGTCAACAACTTTTTTTTAATTATTTATTCAAGAACTTGTAATGCCCGAGAGCCTTTCCAGCTTCCCACAACCCTCTACCATAGGTCATTCCGTCATTATCTTTGATAAGGCGAAACTTCTTATCAATGTCATATCGGTAAACCTTATCATCATCTAATCGACGCAAGCGAGCAATGGTCTTTGAAACACCATAAGAGAAATCACCTGCACAGTCATATCCGTCAAATACTGTGAGCTTTTGAACTACTTTATAAATCATTGTTGGGTCATCTACTCCGCAAACGATTGAACCGGGGTTTATTTTTTCTAATTTTTGTATTGGCATAATCTAATCTCCTAATTTCTTAATCTTTATACTTTGTATTATCTCAGATTATACCTTGCTTGTCAACTATTATTTTCAGTTTCCCGTCAATTTACCGACAAAACCCTTATCATCAAATGTGATAGAACAAACCCTTACTGTATATCCGATTGGTGGTGGTGCATACTTTTTACACTTCAAGTCTGCAATATCCAACAAGTCATCATCATAGGCGTAAAGCCCCAAAACAACAATGATCATAAATAAACAATATCTCATTACTTTCTTTCCTCTTCTGCGATCTTATCTAAGATCTTTCTCTCTAGCCTAATGGTTTCTTCTATCTCTTGAATCTCTAACATTATCACGTCAATGTCCTCCGCCAATCTTGGATCGGATGTTCCCCACATGATAAACTTTCCAACCGCTTCCTCAAGAGCTTTCTTTAGGACTTCTAATTTTTCTTCTCTCGTCATTTTTTCTTCTTTTTACAATTCCGTGGGTCAAATCCAGCAAGGTCGGGGTTCTTCTCTAGCCAGGTTTTATTGATGGCCCATCGGTGGCCCCATAGACGCAATCGAATCGAATCAATGCGGAATGGATTGTTGGAATAAACAATACCTCGTTCGCCCTCTGTTTTTAAATCACACTTGTATTTCTTGGCAAGCTCGAATAGTTGGGGCAACTCATTTTGTTGAGCAAAACCCAAGAAAAACCAATCTCTCTCAAATCGTGGCATATCAGACATATTATTATCCTCGTGAAATCAAATGTAAGCGAAGGGGATTGCAAAGTATTGGTGTTGGGTCGGTTGCTGTTTCACTGAATTGAATCAGTGGAAAATGTTTGTAGTGTAAACTGAGATCATCTGATGTGTCAATCACCACTCCATATACATTCTGAAAACCGAGTGAAACCTTATTTTCATCATAACCTATAGGTCTTTTCTTGGCGACCAAATCACCCAGCTTGGGCAAGCCACCGTTTCTATACTGAATTGGTTTTGTTCCACCAAATTCCACTTCTATTTCTTCAAACGGTTTGTTCATCATTATGTTAGTATTGTCTCACAATAGATTAAGAAAGTCAAGAGAAAAAAGCGTGATGAGTATCACAGGCTCGATGATGAGTGTTGAAATGGCTTCAGTTCTGATAATGTTGCGTGATAGTGCATATTATCAAATATCCTAATGAGGTAAACGTCATTCTCGATACTCACCACTTGTCCAATAAAATCGTCTTCTCCTATCTTAAGACTTACCATTGAATTTATTTTAAACATCATTACCTTTTTTTTGCTTGTTGATACGCCACGGACGCTTCTTCGGGCGTCTTATAGAACCCGATTCTTTGGTTGTCAAGGACAGCAATCCAGCGATGTGAGTCTGAGCTTGGCCCCTTGACCCTCACCACGAAGTTCACCCCTTCATATTCTGGAAACACCTTTGTTTGAACTGGTTTCAATCTTGGCCTGCCGCGTTTTTTTTCACTCTCCACCTGTTTTGGTTTGTTCTTTGAACCCTTTGGTCTTCCACGCTTTTTCTTTTCCATTACTGATTCTTCCTTGGGCGGCCACGCTTGAATTGAGGTAAGTTATATCCTGCCTTACGGAGATTTGATGCTTTAACTGCACAACTAGCAGGGCTTGAGCCTAGAGCTTGGGCAATCTCTGCAAGTGACCCATCCTTCAACGCATTATTCCACATCTCAATAAAGATCTCATTGGATACTTTTGCTGGTCTGCCTCTCTTTTTCTTCGGTGTGGTCGCTCGTTGGTTCATCTGTTCAATTTCCTGGTTTATAGTATCAATCAAATTCATTAGTTTATCTCCTTCAACTCGCGCATATCGCGCATTAAACTTAGGTCCATTTCTGCTTTGCTCTGAATTATCTCTTGGCGAGAATCTTGTGCAGCTTCGGTTAATTCATAAATTAAATCTTGTACTTGCTCTTTGCCAGCCTCCGTGGTTGCTTTCTCAATTAATTGTGCCCAACCACCTAAATCGTAGTAAGTGTTTAGCATTATCATTGCAGCTCTTATTAAAATCAATGGATCAATGTTATTCATTAGTCTAACACCAACTTCCTTTCGCCAACTGGATTATGTTGGCCATATTTATCGCCATATCTGTCGGTCAACCACATGCGTTGACATTTGGAGCGAATAGGTTTGGGGGCCATCATGTCAGTTATAACGATATGCCCATCAAAATTGCGCTGGTTGACAAAATTTGTCGGCGCGTCAAAGTCGGTTCCACCATATAGAACACGTTCTCTCTTCCTTTTTTCCCCCTTTTTCCAAACATAAACCTTCTCTTCAAAGACTTGATGGTCAAAAGGAACAACCGTGAAGCTGGCAAATTTAGCAAAATCACTCAACCACGTAAACACTTTGGCCAATAATTCATCCGAAACTGAGCCCGACTGATCTATACTAATAGCGATATTGGCGCGGTGTTGGACTCGTTTGCCAAACTTTTTACCCGGCAATCTTCGGTTCCTTTTGGTGACGCTAGTTTTTTTATCCGCCGCAACGCTTGCTTTGATGAATGAAGCTAAAACCATCTTAGGATCCAGCTTGAATTTGTTTAAGGATGCTTCTTTGATCTTAGTTCTGGTTTGGTGTGACACAGAACCCCAACCTCGGGGTGGGCCACCATGACCATCACCGATTTCACATTCCTTAACGGCTTTAGCAATCGCTTCTTGCATTTTACGATCAGCAATCTGCTTACCCATCTCTTCAGACTCGGTGGTGGATCCTCCATGAAACTCGCCATGATCATCAAACTGGCCTTGAGTGAGGTCATCATTTTCAAACTTTTCAGGGTGGGTCTGCTGCATCATCTTTAATTGTTCGGCATACCAATCCGCTGATTGCCCTAGTGCAGTGATCATTTCAAAAGGTTTGCGTCCTGGCATTATAACAAAGTCTGGTGCGCCACTTATCATATTTGGCAATGAATTGATCGCCATATCCATACAAATATTGGCCACTTTCCTTGATAAACTTTCTAACTTTCTTCCCTCGCAGTGGCCGAGTGAAGCATGATATAGTTCGTGCATCAAAACCCACTTCTTTGTTTTGTCTGGGAGATTCCTCATAAATTCTGGATTATACACCAACTCATAAGCCAATCTCTTTGGGTTGAATTTGATGCCTGCTGTAGGAATTGTATCACTACGTCTCTTGTCCAAGGATCTAGACAATACGGCAAAATAAGGTTCATCATTCAATAGATGATAAATATCTTTTTCTAAATTATACTTCTCGTCACTCATTGTTTTAATTCTCTCATATCATCGCACCGTTGTCAACAAAATAATTAAGAAATTAACTCCTTCAATAACTCTTCGATTTCATTAACTATTTCGAGCGGATCTGAAACCTTCTCTGTTACGTATCTCTCGCTTGTCGATGATCCTGCTAATAAAATTTGTCTCTTTGCTCTTTTCAGAACATCAATCATTTTCTTATTGTGCTCAACTGCCTTCTGGTGATCAAGCGAACTGGAATAGTAACAACCCTTCTTCACACTCATGATTGCTCCGCTGGTTTTCCAACAATATCAGCAATATAATTGCCGAATGTTTTACCCTCATCAATCTCTACACCCCACATAGAAGCTATTGCTTCACCGTTTGCCCTGGTCAGAGCTTCCCATGCTTTCATCGCTAATTCTGGTGAAATGCTGGAAACAAAAAGTGCCACATTCTTGATTTGCTCCGATGATAATTTGGCCCGGAACTGATCTGAGTCTGCTAGTTTATCAATCATCGCATTTGCGTCGTTGATCCCAAACTCCTGGACAATTTCCGAGCGATTTCCATTGAGAATGTCGTCTACACTCACTTGGCGTTCGTATGTCTCCACAAAGTCTCGAAAAGCGATACTAGCTTCTTGACCTATAAAGCCTTCACCCACAAAATATAGGTTCATTGAGATCTTCTTTTCATCATTAAGTTGTAATAACTCATTAGAGTCCAAGGTTAAACAACGGTCAAAATGCGCCCATGAGCGGCGAGAGGGATAAACCTTGTGTGGTTCGAGTTCGCCGCTGAATTCCAAGTGCTTTGGGTTGTTGCGAATAAAATCCACAACCATTGGGCTACATTCATCTTTGGCCCAAGACAGCCAGTCTTCCACAGTTGGTTCAAGATTAACGTGCCACCAACGATCATGTTCGGCAGGATCTAATTCACTTACCTGATATGAATTATTTTCATCATGTGAACCACCATTTACCATAGCGATCACAATCGTATCAGAGTGAAGGGAATGTCCTGCAATCTTGCGACTATCAGTCAATTCCATTAATGATTGACGAACATCATTGTTTGCACGATCCACCTCATCGAAGAACAGAATACAGGGCTCATGGCAAGCCCGAGCGAACCATCCCATTGGGGCAAAAGTAGTAATACGACCATGCTCAGAATCCTTCGGTTCGGGGACACCGATGACATCACCAGTATCGGCCATTTGAGATGCACGTCTTTCAACCACCGGAAAAACATAATCAATCCCATATCTCTGAGTAAATTCACCGCCTAGAATGTTGGCCAGCTTATCGGCCAACTGATAAACCAACTCGGATTTACCAATACCATGTTTACCGTGACCCATAATAGGTTTGCGTGACCGCAAGATATATGGGGCGATTTTGCCAAATTGTTCAAAAGAAATGCCTTGTGTACTCATTGTGTTACTCCTTTATTTTTGTAATCTTATTCTCTCACATTAATTACTAAAAGTCAACCATAAAAATTAAAAAAAGTTGTTTTTATATAATTCCATGAGGGTTTTTCAGGTGCCAATCGGCAGTGTCAGTGCCTTCATGCCATTCAGGAGGAAATAAACTCTCCATATTGTCGGTATTTATTTTTGCTGCTATGTGTAAGGTTTTGGATTGTCGCTCCTGAAGGAGGGGAGAAAGCTCACAAGGCAATCTCATCATCCTCTCTGTTCCATCAGGGAATCTAATATGCAAACATGCAACTGCATTACTAAACTGTTTATGATCTAAACGGTTCTGGCGAAAGCCGGTGACAATACCATACTTTCCATGCCGGTCTATCAGGGTTTGAAGGTTTCTCTGGAACCAATCACTTTTAGATTGCATAGGATCGCCAAACGAAACGAGAGTGCCCACACTTAGGCCGCAATCTTTGCAGGTATTGATAAATTTTTTACGCCACTCTCGTATTTGTGTGGTCATAACCGCCAAGTCTTTCTTATATTCCTTACATGTTCGCTTGGTGTGACCTACCTCTCTGCAATAAGAACATTTGCGGGGGGAACGTGCTTCTTTTTTTCGCTTTTCTTGTCGAGCATAATATCCCTCTGGGTTGTCTCGAATCTCTCGTTTCAATTCAGGACAACTTCTTCGATTATGTCCCTGTCTATAGCAATAACTGCATCTCATTGTAGCTCTCCTTGGCTTTTATTTATCTTATTATATGAGGAATGTGAGCTACATGTCAATCTTTTTTTTCATTAAAATTACTAACATTTTCATTAGGTGTTATGATGATGGGGTTTACACCTATAATGTCTAAATATTCCAATTCTTCGTCCGTCAAAGGGGAGGAAAGATCAATGTTTTCGAATAGTTCTTCAAAGTTCATGCACGTATTATTACATGATAGATTAAGAAAGTCAAGAAAAAACGTATTTTTTTTTAAACTAATCTGTATTGTTATGTTTTTTATCAACTGCCCTCAATAGTTTCATAAAATTATCGTAACCTTTTTTCTCTGTTGGTGTCATAAAAGCGTATTCTCTCATGCCCAAATCTTCTAATTCTTTAATTTGAGATTCGATTTTCTTTTGACTTCTGTAGTTTTTCAAATCTACTACCTTATTTTCCTTCATTGTTTTTCTCCATTGCCCACTCCAATGCACGTATGTATCCTAAATAAAACTGCATTATGCCAGTATGCTTGTTTTCTTTCATCTTTTGTTTTGTTTCGTTAATCTTATTTTGAATTATTTTTGTTTTCACTTAATTTTCTCATTTCTCCGGGAGTCACTTCAAACTCTTCACCGGAGAAGTCATAAGTTGGTTTATAGTTTTCACGACTTGCCCCAATTCCCTTGACGTTTCTAATATCTGTGTGTCCGCTTTCCTGTTTGGGGTGAAATTGCGCCGCCCAGATGTTATGTTGTTTGTAGGGATCTTTTTTGGGATTAATTGGGTGATTCCCACACCCACACATAACTATGGTGCGAATTTCTGGTTCTGTTTTCTCCTCCTCTACCTCGTCGTCACCGTCGTGGACTGGTCCCATATTTCCTAACAAATTAATATAATAATCCATGTTTTTAACTCCTATTTTTTAGTTTTTGTCTTATGTTTTCAATAAAATCTTCATAATATTTACGCAATATTACTTTACGCTCTTTTACTCTATTGCTATATCTCACTATCTTCTCTCTGTTTTTTGAACGTGGCCATCCCTGGCCGCCATTATAGCACCTATATGCCAAAGTTCCTCGACATTGTGAATAGTTGTTGCGAAAGTGTGTAAGTATGTGAATCCCCTTGGATATGTTAAGTTTGGGTTCGAACAATGCCTTCTCGCAAGCCTTAATGTTTTTGTATTTAAACTTTTTGTACCACCACTTACAATTAACCTGAAACAAGCCCGTGTCTTTGGTGTGGGAATAGGCTTTGGGGTTCATTGCCGATTCAGTAATTGCGATGGCTAAAAGCTCATATGGATCAACCTTGGCTTTGTCTGCTTGTTTAATGATTTCTATTGTGTGTTTTTTCTTTCTTTCTTTATGCAATCCATAAGGATCACATGCTCCAACTAGCAAACTTAATTGCATAATTGATGTCAACCATTCCATTGAATACCTCGATTAATCTTCTTCTGGGTTATATAGTGGGTTGTTGTCATAGCCCCAATATCCTTGGTAATAACAATCATCCCATTCGTCATCAATATCGCGACCTGTTTCATTTTCAACGAAGAAATCGCTCAATTCGATCTCCTCATCCTCCTCGAAGGCTTCTTGTTCCAGAAGAATATCAGTGATTAAGGTTGCAATTTCGTCATGTTTTTCATCGGAAATCAACTCACGACATTCTTGTAAATTTATCCAACCTTGTTGTGGGCTCATTCCTCCTGTCATCAAGTCTTCGATAATTTTATTAGCCAAATAATGATCCATATCTATTCTCCTTTGAATTTTTCATAATTGTAACATTGTATTTTTTGTCTGTCAACTATTAAATACAAATGTTTTGGAAGATATTCCTTAATAAATCTGTATATCGAACAGGATCGGGAGGATAAATATTGACTAACCTGTCGAATTCATTGTTCACAATATCATCCCACATATAAAAAAGATTAGTATTTGTAATAACATACGACTCGTACATGTCTCCTGGCATACACTCACCCACTTGACAATTAATGTTCCTAGATTGTACTTGCGGTTCTTGAATTCCTGACCAACTTTGTGCTGGTTCATCCGTAATCATAATTATATAAGGATATGCATCGCTTCGCCAACCAATACCAACAGGATCGGATGGGTCTGTCAAGTTGTACATAACATCCCAACTTGGTTCGCTTCCGCCACCGTTACAATTTAAGTTAAGAAGAACTGAACGGAAGGTTCCAACATCAACCAACGCTGGCATTGTTCGCAACTCCTGAGCGGTGCTATTATTGTGGGGATAAACTCCAGGATAAGCAACCAGTGCAAATCGATGTTCGGTATTTTGAAATTGGTCCACATACTGTGCAATCCCTTGGGCCAATGCCGTAATGAATGGGCACATTGACCCAGAAATATCAATGGCAAATACCATGTCAACTTTATTGTGTGGATTTAAATCTTCATCAACTGCACCATCACAATCATTATCCAGCTGATCGCAAATCTCTTGCTGTGGCCCGACTGCCCCTACACATTGTGACCACTGACCTGCACTACACGAACTTGTTCCAACGCGGCATTCACCAATACCGGCTGTCGCTGTGTTTCCGCAAACTTGCGTCATGCCGTCAACATTGCCATCGCAGTCATCATCCCAATTGTTACACACTTCAGGGGATGTATTGAACAAGTAGCATGGACCCCAAATGCCATATTGGTCACACAATTCGATTCCAACACCACAATTTACAGGCTGATTTGTTGCTGGATCAAGAATGTTTTGATTACAGACTCTTGCTTGCCCGACCACACAATTACAACCTTCATCTACTTCCCCATCACAATCATTATCAAGCCCGTCACAAATCTCTGTTTCAGGTTGCGGCGCATCACAATTTTGCCAAGAGCCTGCACTGCACTCCTCTACACCGTTGCCACAAGCTGTTGAACACCTTCTTATAATACCTTCATCAACTGCGCCATCACAATCATTATCGGCACCATCACATGTTTCTGCTTCAGGATAAATTGCGTCAACACATTTTGACTCACCACCATCACAAAGAACGCGACCATATTCACAAATTCCAACAGCTCTACCAGGACCACATGTTGTCAGTCTGATGTTGTCCACCACTCCGTCGCAGTCATCATCTCTTTCATTACACGTTTCCACATCAGGTAGTGCTTGACCATTGCATGGACCCCATTGGCCATTAATACAATATTGCTCACCCTTTTTACAACTCGTGGAACCATCAGTAATGGCTTGGGCTGGTCCAGTCCAACAAGCAAGAGGTTTGATTTCATTGTCAATGTCTCCATCGCAATCATTATCTATGCCGTCACAACGCTCTGGAGCGCCAGGGTGGATTAATCTGGATCTGTCGTTACAATCTCCCTCACACGTAGTATAGCCATCATTGTCGAGGTCGAAGGGTTCATCAATTAGTCCATCACAATCGTTGTCAAGACCATCACATGTCTCTTCAACAGGAGGAACGAACCCTACACAAACTTCTTTGCCATCATTGTCACATTGGAACTTACCAAACTGACATTGACCAGTCGAATAGAGAGGACTATTTTTAAATTCTTCTGCCGATATTGCGGTTCCGCCTTGAGTAATACCACAAGGATAATTAAGACGACAATACTGCGATAATCCACCGGACTCATCACAACTCGCACACCCTTGAAGTATGGTCGCAACCGCGATTGTGAAGAGTATAAACTTTCGGTGGGAAAACTTATTTCCCATACTAATACATATTACCCTAAAAGATTAAAAGATTTAAATTTTATTTTAAAATCCCAAAGATTTCAATTCTTTAATTGCTTGTTGTGTGTTCTTGTATAGAACTGTAAGGCCACCAGCACCGTTGAACTTACTTGTGTTACTTTCAAAGTCATCTATTAGTATTCCAATTTTACCCTGATGGTTGGCGTAAGGTGCTTTATCGTACCTTATCTGCACCCGTTCTTTGTTGAGGCCAATATTATCTTTTACCCATTTCTTCTTGCCAATAACTGCTTGAAGATCTGTTGGTTTGGATAAGATGATAGGGTTATATTTTTCAATGTAACTCCATAACTCTTTCCCTTCAGGCAACCAGTCCAGGTTCATCCAAAAACGTCGATTATCAGACAGGACTCTATATAGAAAATTCCTCGTTTCTTTAAGAAAATTGGGGTGATTTTTATCAAGATGCTCTGACGTTAATGTCTGCCCTTGTAAAGCATTTTTTGCTTTAATTTGAGCATTTTTATAGTTCTCAGAGGCTTCTGTCGGTGGTTCTGAATAAACTGCTTTATTTACACCTCCAACTAGATCGACCAAAACCCCATCTAGGTCACAAAAGATTTGATATTTGTTAGTTGATTTCATAAAATCCATCTCCATCGTTTACGAGTTTCCAGATAGTCTGGCTCGTCATCATGATTGTATGCTTCGAGTTCTGCTCTTATGTTATAATAGGCAAGAGCACCATCGCGATAAAATATATAATTTTTTAGATAATCATAATAATATAAAACTATGAAGCCGATAAATAGTGTTTCTAGGAATTGTTGAAAGTGAATTGTTTCGTGTCTTTTTGTTTGTTCGGACATCTCTCCCCTGGAGAAGACGATGAAACCTAGTGTAATTGCACCGATGTTGATTGGTGCAATTTTAGATAAAATAATTGGAATTTTGCTATTTTCAATAAAAATGGGCTTCCAGTTTTTCATAATTATTATAATATCACAGAATTATGAGCCTGTCAAGAAGAAAATTCATCAAATTTACCGGTTTTCCAGTCAATTTTCATTAATTTTATGTCTTTTTTGTCTTCTGGGAAGTCATCAGCATGATACTGGATGGCTTTGAACTCTTCGTCGTCGTCATCAAAGTGCATGTCACTTTTCAAATCTCTGAGCTTGGACCACTTATCTGCTAAATCTGTAAGAAAAAGATCGTCACGTGGGACATTATGGTCATCGAGGAAATCTGTTATAAACAGTCTGTTGTCTTTTGTGTCTTTTCGACTTGTAACAACATAAACCATAGCACCTTTGGCTTTCAGTTCCTTCATTCTGGTTATTACAATTGGATTGGGACGCCCATCTTCGGTCATGCGAATCGTATCATCAAAGTCTACAGTCACAACCTCTGGTTGGGGCTCTTGAGCTTCGTTAGTAAATCTGCGCCAGGTTTCGATAAGGAGTTTCATATGTTTTTATTTCGACCAAGAAGTTGTCTGCTGATATTTAGGGGAAATATATTTACCAGATTTTGGATCTCGTTTAAACCCCGCTTGTTTTAAGGCAGCAATTATTTTTGGATTATTTCCTCCATACTGAGTTACTCCATCAAACTTATTAACACCTTTAGCTTGGTCACGTCCTTTGCCTTTAGGGGCGGATTGAAAAGAGGTTTCGGTGCCCCCGCTGGTGACACCATGAGTTGTGCGACCTTGCACCACCTTCGTTGGGTCGTCTTGATATAATGCTTGTCGCCATTTTTTATATGCTTTTTCGTCGGCTTGGGAAGCAAAACTTTGAGCAAATGTCTCTCTTGCTCCACCTGGATATACAGTCGTGGTGCTTCGAGAAGTTGCGGGATTGTCCGACACCTCCAGCAATTTATCTACTTCTTCTTGAATGATCTGTTGTAATGTTAATTTTGTAAGTTTCATGTTTGCGTTTAACCTCACGGGTCATTGTCGGCGAATGGTCAACCCTTTTTCAAGCGTTCGCCTGATTCTCCTTTTGCAATCTGAATTGCTTCTTCCATTGTAAGATCGCCATTCTTTACTTCACGAGCTAGTTCTATGAAAGGATCTTTCTCTTCAACAAACTCTTTAGGAACTTCTAGTCCTGGTCTAGTTCGCTTGTCTAGTTGTTGTAGTGCCTTTACGTTGCCTAATTGATTTTTCTGTTTTAAAAGAAAAAGAGCCTTGACAGTATCGGCATCAACACCTTTAGGGATGACATATGTTTCGTTTGGTTTTGTGCCTTGAACAATCTTTAGAGCTTTCATAAATGCTGGTGTAAAACTTGGGAATTGTGATTGCTCTTGCAACTCTTCCTCAACCATTTCTAGCAATTTTTGTTTATTTAGTTTCATGTTTTCCACTTCCATTTTGAGGTAGTGACTTCTCCAAATTTAGAGAGCTTAACCTATCGTTTCTTATAATTA
>CENH01001948.1_pt1 | contig 12626 bp, 24 predicted proteins | sample 530171 | NCBI WGS metagenome assembly CENH01 (sample SAMEA2591132, study PRJEB7988) | marine metagenome | biome: marine biome (ENVO:00000447); feature: deep chlorophyll maximum layer (ENVO:xxxxxxxx); material: saline water (ENVO:00002010), including plankton (ENVO:xxxxxxxx) | depth 70 m | reverse complement strand
TACAACCCAGAAACGCCACGCGCATTGCAGACAGCGTTTTGGGCTATACACAACGCATTTCCAAAAGAGGAGTCATAGAAATGTACCTAGTATTCGCAACAGTAGCCTATCGCAGAGATGCGGTAGGTCAGGCAACCGAGGTTCAGTCCTGGGATTGCTTCGACACGGCAGAGAAAGCGCGGCAGCACATGCGGCATCTAATCCATCAACACGATATGGATTTGCTTGACGTAGGCGTGGCCACTATCACTGACAGCATCAGGGAAGAATTGCTGAAAAAGCAACCAATGGGGCTAGAAGATTGATGATGACACCAACAGAATTTAGAGAAAGGCGGCAGTTTCTGGGCTATACGCAGCAGGGAATTGCTGAAAGGTTGGGTCTGTCTCGCAGAAGCATACAAGCCTATGAATCAGGCGAAACACCCATAAGCCGAGTCATAGAGATGGCTTTGGAAGCTATCGAACTAGAAGAAAAATAGGAGAGAAACGGGTGCTATGCTTAGCAAGTTATATAAAACTTGCTAGGCTTAGCAAGTTTAGCAATCAGGATTTTTTATATCAAATATCTTGGTTTGCTTAGCAAGTTTTATTCAACAAGTTTTATAAAACACCGCCGAAGGCGATTATATTTACATCTGAAAACCTGTCAACCACAAATTTATAACTCACTGTCAACTAACGATTCAGCAGCCAGCATTAGCCAAGTGTCAAACGATATGATAGCGGTGCTTTGCTTGCTGATATAGTTAGGGCTGATACTGGAGAGAAACACCACGCAGCACATAGGCTGCCGGTCATACTTGTAAATGAGAACGGGTTGGGTGCCAGTTGATAACGAGGCGGTGACTACCTGTTCCCACCATTCCCGCCGATAGAAAACAGAACCGTTGCTGTTGTATCTCTTGCACTCGATTGTCCAGCCTGGCAGCCCGATTAAATCGCCATGGTCACTTGACCTGTATTGTTCCAAATCTCGCTTCACTTCAATGTCATACCCTGTGTAATCCTGAAACCATTGGTTAATCTTTGTAGCACATTCCCGTTCAAACGAGGCACCCTTCACCCTAGAATTTGTCACTTGCCGACTCCATATTACATAACCCTCTGCACCGTGCCGCCCCACACATAGACGAGAAACCCAGCCATCCGGCACAGGTTCATCCTTGTGTGCAAAGCGATACAACCACCTAGTGATAGCTATCACCACCCTCTAAATGCACCTCAATGAATATCTCAGCCTCATCAGACTCCACCTCACCGAACCCGCCGCATAACTCACACTCTTGCATAACACCAGCTAGATAGCCGCCATTGGCATGGTCAACAACGGCTATCTCAACTTCATACTCACCCTCACCGCCGCAATCGGGGCAAGTCACCCAGTCATCGTCATTGTCCGTGGTATTGTTTAAAAAAGTCATCTGCCTTCACCTTTCCATCAGTTGCAAGAAATATCCTACGCATAGTTTCGGGCTGCGGGAACCGTTTATTCCGCACGATAAGAGAAATAGCAGAGACAGATAAACCAGCTTTACTAGCAAACCGCCTCATGCTAAGTCTTTGTTCTCTAATGTAATCTTTTAAATACATAACTGCATGATAATACAGTGTTGACAGGTTGTAAACAGGGTGCTAGGTAAGAGTATCTGAAAACGCATAGCGTCAAATGGAGGGTCTATTGGTAGAGTTACTATCAACTACTAGTCTCACTGAATACACAGTGCCAGACTACCGCAAAGAGTTTGGCTGTTATCACAACAGTGCAAGCGGCGGCACACAATCAACATATGAAAATATCTTTAAGCTGTACCTGCGTAAAGAATACAAGATGCAGTTTCCAATGTCTGCCCGTCCCCGTGCTGGGCAGGTAGTACAGGAAGGCAGCAATCACTACTTTGGATTGCACGATTACTCGCCCGTCAGAGGCCAGCAGCAGGGCTTGTCACATGATGAGGCAGTACGACATGCCATGACAGAGTACATGGCCTACACGCCCATTAAATGGGATGGCGGTAAAGATGCTGATGTATATGAAGCATGTAAGGATGTCATACCAGAGATGATACGCCACGCCATTGATGGCTTGGAAGAATACTTTGGTAAGAATGTAGAACTGGTTGGCGAATATCAGCGCACATTCAAAGATGACCGCCTAGACATACCTACCATTATGTTCTTGGACTACGCGGATGACACTAGACAGATTGATTTGAAATGCAGTCTGCCACTGGCTAATCCGCCCAAGAAAGATGGCACCCGCACATGGCGCGTACCCAAGCCAAAGACAGAACCGACTATGCAACAGGTGATGCAACAGGCTGTCTATTGGAAAGGCACAGGACTGACACCAGCTTTGCTGTTTGTTACGGCAGAGGGCTACAACCTAGCAACGCCTGATAACTGTGACATGCTGAAGCCATCAGTCTTAGAGGAAATGTATGAGTCAATCGTGCAGCGTTGGCTGGTGTTACAGAACCTGATGAAAGCAGCTAATGGCAACTGGAGAACACTGTTCGGCATGGTCACACCTGACTATGCTGAGATAGCCCAGCGTCACGGCCCGGAAATACTGGAGATTGCTAAACAAACTTGGAGGGCAGAATGAACGTACCAACTTTCGAGGAGATACGCGAGGCATTGAAGGTGCCAAGAATATACGAACTTGATGTGCCAGTGGTAAGTAGGCAAGAGGCAAGGCAGAAAGGCTTTGTGCGTTACTTCACAGGCACCAGGTGCAAGAACGGTCACATCAGCGAGAGGCTTACAACAAGCGGTTCCTGTATTGCTTGTGACAGAATTAGATATGAACTCAGGAGGGTTAGTAATGACTGAGATAGAACAAGAACACGCACAGGCAATTGACCTGACACAAGAACGCATCAAGCGTTTAGAGAAAGACATGGCACACGCAACTAAGCAGATAGACGAACTGCACACGATGCTGGCTGCATTTATGAAAGCGATTACGGAATATCAAGAGGAGGCTAACGACAATGACTGACATCTGGAAAAAACTTAGCGCAATAGATGTGAATGAACATACCGAACAAAAGAACGGTATGACATATTTATCTTGGGCGTGGGCATGGGGTATCGTAAAGGCTACATATCCAAATGCTAGATTTACTAAACATCAGTTTGAAGGGCCGAATGGCAAAAGGCCATACATGATTGATGAACATGGTTACGCATTTGTAATGGTAACTGTGAATATAGAAGGGGAAGAACAGACTGAAGTTTTACCCGTGTTAAAAGGAAATAAACCAATACAAGGCCCAAACAGCTTTGAAGTTAACACCGCATTGCAACGCTGCTTGGTTAAGGCATTGGCATACTTTGGTCTTGGTCATTACATTTATGCTGGCGAGGACTTGCCACCAGAAACTAATGATGATACATCACCTGTTCAGCCGGAGTCGAGGCAGACCCTCCAAGTCGATGCGCCTCCTCCGGCTGAACGAAAGCCCGGTAAAGACGTTGCCACCTTCGATGAAAAAGACCCCAACAGAAAACATGATGAAGGTTTGTACCTTGAACTAAAAAGCTACCTGAACAATGCAAAGCACGTTAATAACGTGCATCAAAAGTTTGTGGAACTAAAACCAAAGTTAATGGAAATCAAGGCAAGGACGCCTCATCGCGCCGAGATGATTTTTGAACTATTTTCTGAGGCAGAGGACAGACTAAGTAAAGGAGACAGCTAATGGCCCTCAATAAACTCACAACTATCCGTGTATTCCCTAACGACCCAGACAAGAAAGCCACACATGGCAACAGCAACTGGAAACCCTACAAAGGCAAGGAACCTGTTGACCTAGTGTTGTCTAAGGACACACGGCATAGCATCTCTGTGTTTCAAAATGATGATGGGTCTATGGACATCGTTATCAATGAACGCACATTGGACAGAGACTACCAAGCAACCGATAGCGTATCAGCTAACGTGCATCAGGGTGGGTTCAAAAAGGTGGCGGAGACTGTGGAAAAGCCACGGATGTCACTAGATGATGACTCCATCCCATTCTAAATCACTTGTGTTGGTGGCAGTCTATCCCAATGGGCTGCTACTAACCATCAATGGCGAGTCATACTTTAAGCAGATGACATGTGAACAGATGCTGAATATGGCACAAGAACTAATACATCGTAGTGTGCATGAGATAAGGCATGGCAAGGAAGAAGGTTGATACCAGGCGAATCAAATGCGATGTGTGTGGACACAAACACTACATCAAAGACAGTGGCTGGGTATCCCTAGCTAGTAGAAAAACAATATGCTATTCAATCAATTGGAGGGATTGTTATGAACAGATGCAAGCACTGTGGGCAAATAAAGTTAGGCCAGCCCAAGAGAAGAAGGGGCCGCTGGACATTCGTAAAGAGTTTGAAAGCTGGTGACGCGATAACTTTTGATAACTGTGATGAACACGAAAAGGCAAGGGATGCTGTAAGATACTACAACATCCCGTACAAAGCCTTTAAACACAAAGATGGTTCTGGCTATAGCCTAGTTATTTCTTCTTAGACTTCATAATCTTTTTCTGCAAAGCGGCTGGCAATGTCTTCTGCTTTGCAGTCAATCCATTCTTTTTGGATGATTTTTTCATACCACCCTTCTTTTTACCATAATGTCCAGGCATTACTTCTTTCCTTTCTTAGCTTTGTTACGCTTTGATATGGCAGCAGCCTTACGCTTGGCATCTGCTTTACTGCTTGCACCCCACGCCCGTAGAGATAAAAGCAATCTGGTTGGTTTTCCGTTCTTACGTTCCGGCCCACGCATACCGCCCATACGCGCCAAGAAACTAGCACGGCGCGGGTTGTCACCCTTCTTCACAGGGGCTTTTAGATTCATGCCCTGCTTTCTTGCAGACGCACGGCCTCTGGCATTGAGTCCACCCTTCGGGTTCTTACCAGCCTTTCGCTGCCATGCCGGAGTCTTAGCCATCTTTTTTTAGCCCGTGGGTATACCCGTCTTTTCTATTATATGTAAGCGACTCGCCTCGACCATGTTCAACGTAGCTACAATGTATCCAGCCAGTATTACCGCCAGTGTAGCACTCAAGAATAAGCTGGTCATAGTCTAAGTTGTCCTCAATCCATCTAGCCAAGTCATAGTTATCTATGCCCGGCACTTCAAAGTCTGCCGCCTGTCCCTTGGCGTGTTGGCTGTCTAAGCTACTACCAATAGCAACGCACAACTCTGGGCTGCGGTATCCTGATGACACCATAAACGGCCCAAACTCATCACGAATCGGTTGTAATATCTTCTCACATAACGCCTCCATATCTTCAATATGAATCTGGCTAGGCACATTCGGTATGCCCTTACGTTCAGCGGTCTGGCTTTTAACCATCTCATCAAGCGTAAAGTTCGGCGACAGGTATTGCGTCATTTCTTTTTCTTCTTCAATAAAGATGTCAGTGTCTTTGCCTGTTTTGCATGTGACCTAGATGCCTTGCGCAAGCCAGATGCAACCTTCTTGACCTTTGCCTTTGTGCGTTTATTCATCATCTGACTTTCCTATATCTTCTGGTTTTCTTGGCAATCTTCTTCGGTTGCTTTGATACTTGTTTTCCAGACCTAGTTGCTTTGCGTTTTGCACGGGTTGTCGCCGCGTATTCCGCCGCCGATAGCGACTTGATGGCAGCGGAAGGTAGATACCGTTCCCCTGTGGCTTTAGGCCCCTGTGTGGAGGGCTTGCCACTCTTAGTCCTCCACTTTTGTTTTGTCCACGACTTGAGGCTGCGCTGGGATTTTTTCAACGGCATTACTTATAACCCCCTCCAGCAGCTTTGTATTGCTTGGCAAGCATCTGTGCCTTACGCGCTGACCACTGTCCTGGTCTGCCACCCTTACCGCCAGACTTAATGCGCTGGAATAACCGCTTGCGCATAGTTGGCTTGGTATAGTTACCCGCCTTGTTGACTGTTGATTTGCGCTTCTTAGCTGGCATTACTTCTTCCTAAATTTATCAACGCCTTTTAGCCCTAGTCCCGCGAGAATAGTAACATATAAAATGTTTTGATACCAATCCGGCAGTTCGTTCAGCCGCGCAAAACCTGACTTCACCAGTTCTTCCATGCCAGGAACAAAGCTAAGTATGCAGGGAATGAGTACAACAATCGTGATTATTTCATCTTTGACTGAGGATTTTGTAGACTCAGCCATGATGAGTTCCCACTTGGAATCATGCTGTGCAGCAGTCTTCATAACCTCTGCCTTGGCTTTCTGCTTCTCTACCTTGCCTTCTAAAAACGTCTGGGCAAGGCTACCAACGACACCTAGTAACTGAATCATTTGCCTTTCGCCTCTCTGCCTAAGTACAGGCCATAGATACCTGTCATCACGCCCATAATGACAGACACAAATGCAGACTGTGCTGTGGTCGGGTCTTCTAGGTTCATAAACCATTCAGCACAACGCCATGACATCACAACACTGGCTATCATAGTCAGCTTGGCTGTGATGTTTACCTTGATATATCTCTCAAACCAGTCAGCCATTTCTGTTTGCCCTTACCGTTGCCAACGCTTTATTAAACGAGTGCAGTTCCGCTTTAGGGTCATCAAAAAGCTGGGGCGACATGCGCTTAGTCTTTTGGTGCATCTGTTTAATTGGCACGAACAACGCTTTACGGTGGTCATAGCCCACACAGCATAATATGTCATAGTCTTTCTCGCTTGGTAAAACTTTATTCTTACATCCACTAGCCAGTTGAAAATGGTAACTCGGATTTTGCTTGCCTTTGTCAATAGCCATCTTCGCAGTCTTAACTTGTATCCTGATATATTCATCATCTTTCCACGCCACTAAATCTACTTTGTCTTGCTGTGCCAAAGACACCCGCCAGCCTAATGATAACACGACTGCGGCTGCTATGTATTCGCCAATGAGTCCTGTCGTGGTACTCAATACATTACTTGACCACCATCCATAAAATGAATAGCAGTGCTGCCCCCGTTAGTAAGCCCAGTATTACTATAGCTATACCTTCAACTAACTTCTGCCTCATTTCCTGTTGTTTGTAAATCATCTCCTGTCTTTGACGACGTATCTTGCCTTCAAGCTGTAGCAAATCAGCCCAGGCTTGCGGCCCATAAGACATATTCAGAAACGTCTTAAGTTCCTGTCTTTGTGCCTCCAGCTTCTTCTTGGCTGCATAGGCTTGCAGTGCCTGTTCCTCAACAGAACCAGCATCAAACAGCTTTTTAAATAATGGTGGGTTCTTTGACTGCTTGGTGGCGTTGTCAATGTCTGACGCAGCCTTCATCCAGCGTGATACATCACCTATGCAGGACTCGATGTCCCGCCCTGCTGCACACATCTGCTTGATTGTGTTGAACGCAGCAGTTGCGCCAGATACGGCTGCTGCTATTGTGATGGGTTCCATGATGATAGCAGCCCTTGTCTAAGGAGTTCACATTTAACTTTGTCTCTCATATATACTGATACTTCTGTCTTTGTGTCCTGTTGAACCCCGATATAATATTGCGCCAGCTTCTTTCCACTCAATGTTTCTGTAGAAAGGTCTTGCCCAATCAAGCCAAACAATATGTGCGTTTGGTTTAGTCACCTTATACATTTCACGGAACACCTTTTTAATGTTTAAATTTTCAGCCGGGCAGTTATATAAATTTTGATATTCCTTTAGTCTGTCTGTTCCGTATGGGGGGTCTGCCACAATTAAATCAAATTCTTGTTGGAAGTATTTGCTTAAACTCCTAGCATCCGCATACACCGTATCTTCATTTTGTGGATTTATGTCTGCTTTAATTCCATACAAGTCGTCAACCACTGCTTGTCCCGCGTAAAGATGCAGAATGTTTTGCTTATCGGGGAAAATATTGCGGATACGTTTTAAATAATTACCTTGATATCCACCATAATAATCATTTTGTTTTGAATAGTTGTTACCAAGATACACTGTTCCATGAATCCTATTTGATTTATCTAAAAACAATCCAGTTGTTCCCAACCACTTATTGTAGTTTTCTACTCTTTCTTTATTGTTCATCGTGCTGTTCCCTATTTTTATATAGGGGCTATGTTAACCTCCCCGGCGCAAGAAGTGTACACTTAAATGACCGAGGCATAATTTTACCCTCGTGCATCTGGGCTATATCATTACCCATCTCATACGCACGACTAACGCACCGTTCCCTGTCTTGATATGGGCCTCTTGTATCGTGATACTCCCAACACTCTGTTGGCATAGTTACCATACATGCTAGGACTATCGTCTTAAACATTTTTACCTAATAGCCTTTGAACGGTCTTGGTTTCCCATATCCGTATCAAAACCCATACACCAGTAACCAAAGCCACCGCATCAGGTGCCATCTCAAGCCAAGCAGCTACTGTGCCTGTGCCAGCCGCAATATCAACAATGACTTTGTTTTCTTCGTTCATCAGATTTCATCCGGCCAGTCGTTAATAGGTGCATTGCCAGTCGGGTCGCCATTTGCGTCAACTGGCACATCATACAATGCCATAAATGCAGCCAAATCACTAGCGTTTGTAATAGCTGTTTCGATTGTGTTGCTGGCTGTGCGAACCGCTGCACGATATGTCAGCATTGCGCTTGGCACAGTATAGCTGGACACTTCTGATGCTTTAACGACCATCCAATCACTAACAACCAGCTTTGCACCCGCTTCAACTTTCACCTGTTCTATGGCAAGCGTCTTTAAACCCTTGGTGACAAGCTGGTTGCCATCTAAATCTAAGATAGCATCGCCGTTTTCATCAACTTCATTAATGTCTGTCAGGCTGCGTGGTATTAACGTGCCATCAGCTTGCCGACCCCAATAAAAACGATTGTCGAATGGTGCCTCACTAGCTGGTGCATCTTCCCACACCAGCCCTGCTGCTTTCTTTTCAGCGTCTGTCCAGCGCATCCACGTTGCGGGGTGGGTGATGCCGTTATCATCACGCCAGCTTTTACCAGCGCGGATGATAGTGTTGTTGTATTTCCAAGGCATTTCTATCTCCTATCGTGCGTTGGCGTATTTGAATGGGGCTTCGGCAAAGGCGAGGTAGATTATTGTGTTGCCACTACCGTTAAAATTGCTGTCACTGCTTCTAACTTTGAAACCGTTTGAAAGCAGGTCTATACCATAACTAGCACCGCCATCAATTTCTGCGGTATTTTCATTTGGTCTTAACTGCAAATCGGCGTAGTTAAATGTGTTGCGAACCGCATCAAAGATTACCCAAACTGTTGTCGCACTTGCGTTTTTCCAGAGCAGAAATGAAGGCCTAAACCCTGTGTACACAAACGTGCCATCTGAGGAACCGTTGCCGACATAGCTGGAAAATTTTGAGTAGCCATCAACGCTGTGGAAACAATAGGCTAGGTGGGTGTTCCCACTTGTATTTCCAGCGGCACCACCATTTACAGTAAATACTGTGCCTGTTGGTGATGTACTGTTCCACCCATTAATTCCAGTAACTTGTGCGGCAGCGCTTTGTAGTTCAATTCTCGCAGTGTTTCCTAGCGCAGAATGGAACATTTCCCAATCACTAGTTGCGCCTCTATTTTTAACAATAAAAACGTCCAATGGCTGAGATAAACCGTGTCCAATGGTAGACACACCACCAGCACCTGTATATGTAACAACACTAAACCCAGCATCGGGTGCAGCCGATACGCTTGACGTAATGCTGCCATCGGTGTTGCTGACTGCTGTGCCTCCAGCTTTCCAAGACCAGCCGACATAAGTGTGACCGCTGGCATTAGTGCCTTGATATGGCGCATCAGCGTTTGCCGTGTTAGAACCAGCACCAATGGTAAAGCCAGTGCTATCAAATGACGCTATACCGCTATCGCTAGAGTTTGTGCTTTCGGCATCAGTAAGGTTTGATGACAATATGCCAACATTGCCAGTTCCGCCGTTGTCTGATGTGCCTCGAACACTGTCTGCTAAGACGTGCGATTGCACCGTTGTGCCACGTTTCTTAATCCAAACAAAGTCAGTTGCGTGGTCTGTTGTGATGCTTCTGTTGTTTGTTGAATTACCTGACCACAGCACAGTGTTAAAGTAATCGTCAGCCTGTTCCGCAGCATTTGGGCTGATGGTTGGTTCTGGTAGGTTGGCTGAACAGAGGGCTAAGAAGCCGGATGGTGGGGCGTATTCAAACGTGCCAATACCGTTTTCATCTGTGTTTGCAGAAGACACATTTGCGCTGTCTTGACCAAAATTAAAAGATATAGAAAAATCTCTACCCATATAAGCGGAAGCAACAAAAACAACCTCACCTGTTGGGTTAAAGGCCGACCCGCTTTGTGATGCATTGGTTCCATTAGCTGGGTCACCAGACGCAATATATGTTCCGTTTACACCATACCAAATCTTTTTATCATCCATATCTAAAGCAATTTGAATGATGTCACCGCTTGACGGTGAACTTCCATACGAGCCTGCGGAACCAAGTGTGCCAGCATATGAGCTAGACAATCTGGCCTCGACACTCCAAGTTGCAAACTCCATATGCGTGTTAGAGGATATTCCTGAGGTTTCAACATAGGCAGTACCATCAACCGCTGGGTCAAACCCACCTTCTGTTTCTGCGACCCCAAACGTCACTGTGTCTATTCCTGAATCCTCGTATTTTATTTCAACATACCACTTGCCGCTAGAAACACCCATTGTTGAAAAACAACCAGTATGAATATTCCCTGATGAGCTTCTTTTTAATTTTAAACCACCTTCTTGTGTTGTTTGTGTAAATCCCGGCAGAAGAACTGGAAAATCATTAGTTGGGCTGTCCAGCACGACATCGCTGGCGGCTAGGTTGTTGGCAGTCCAGTCATTTGTGTTGCCGCTTTCATCGTCACCGATTGCGCTGCTGTCATCAAACGGCAGATAGAAACCGTTAGTGCCGTATGACCCGCTGTATGCTTTTGGCACCCACACACCGTTGATGGTCTCGCCAAAGCTGGTTGGGGATAGGGCAGTGCCGTCAATAAAGTTGACCTCTGCCATATAGCCGTCAAAATATCTAGTGCTACTATGCCATTTGCCAATTCTATGCTCGTTTGTAGCATTAACCAAAGTGTCGTGATTTTGAGATGGATATGTTGTTTGTTCTAACGATGTAATCTGCTCACCGTTGACATAAATCTTTACACGGTCTGTTGATGTTGATTGAGTTGTATCGACTGCAACTACAATGTGATAAAATGCTGACACATCACGGAATTTCATACTGGTGCGTAAGCGTATTTTTTCAGCACTCTGATAGTCAACCACGTTAAGTGCTGTGTCACCTTCGGTGCTCATTCCAAACTCAATGAGTGAAGCGTTAGTGTCTGCTGTGCTAGCGTCAAACAGGATATATGCTTTACTGCTGGTAGAGACAATATCGCTGCGCTTTACCCAACCACTCCACGTCCACGTTTTGCGGTTTCCAGCAGATGATGGTGTGCGGCTTAGATACGCACTGTCATCATCATTAAACCGCAGAGACTGACCAATGCTGTAGGGGTAAAACCCAGCCGCACTTGAATACATCCATTGGCTTGAACCTATTGGCCCTGACATAGCAGCCCCCTATGCAAACGCCAGTTGTGGCGCACCTAACAGAACACGCCCCGATGCTGCAACAACATAAGGCACAATGTCTGTCGTGCTTGCGGCTGTAGACAGGGTAAGGCCAGCACCACCAGCAGTTTCATAGTCTGTGCCAAGTGACACAGCCCTGCCGCCAGTTGAATCTTGAATAAATACAATGAAGCCAGATTGCCCAACTTGTTCTGTTGTTGGATTAGCAAGCGTGACAGCACCTGTTAACGTCAACACAAAGTTTTGATTAGCAGCAAAATCAAGCGTAACGCTGCCTGTGTTTGATGTGTCTGTATCTGTTGCGCCAATCACAGATTTCTCAAACTCAATATTTGTACCGCCTATCTTGAGCCTATCATCACCGTTCTCGTCATACTCGATGTAGCCATCGTTGCCTGTGCCAAAGAACAGCTTTTCATCATCAGGGATTGTTTTGTTAGTTAGTTGCTGTGTAGCCACTGTGCTGACAATCTCAGCATCACCACCGGGCGGCAGTGTAAGTGTATTAGTCACTGACGCACTATGCGGCTGCGCCTTGACTGTCTGACCATGAGTGTTTGCTTCACAGTTGAACACAACAGTGCCGGGGTTTGTATTGCCTCGTACTACAACCGTGCCAGTGCCATTTGGTGCAAGGTCTATGGTTGCGTTAGATGTGGTCACAATATCCTGACCATTCATATCTAAATCACCGCCAAGCTGCGGTGTTGTGTCCTCGACTATATTAGTAAGATTACCAGCACCATCAGCACCGCTATAATTAAAATCAACACGGATGCCATCAGCATTGCTGAATGTACCGTTGCTGGCAAGATGACCCACAGGAACCTTGGTATATCCTGATGCGTTTGTGACCGCCCCTGTCACCTTAAATAGTGCAAAAGTAGATGGAGTGCCTTCTTTTTCAATAGATATGATTCCTCTGGCTGTGGCATTGCTTATGTCGTCAAAGCTCTGCACAAACGTAGATATGGTTGCGCCATTGTCATCAACATCATCAAAGTACATTTCAGTAACAGATGCGACAGTGCCGTTGTTCAACGCCAGCTTGCCAGC
>CENH01032304.1_pt1 | contig 12640 bp, 9 predicted proteins | sample 530171 | NCBI WGS metagenome assembly CENH01 (sample SAMEA2591132, study PRJEB7988) | marine metagenome | biome: marine biome (ENVO:00000447); feature: deep chlorophyll maximum layer (ENVO:xxxxxxxx); material: saline water (ENVO:00002010), including plankton (ENVO:xxxxxxxx) | depth 70 m | reverse complement strand
TAGACAACGCTATGTTTGGTTCTATTCGAGTTTCGTATGCCGATATTGATCCAACATACAACTTTTATGTTGGCTCTTATGAATGCATCCTTGACGAATTAAGTGCAGATGAAAAAGTTCTTCCAAACATGTATGCTTTTTTGTTGGTTGAACAACAACAGTTTGGCGAAGATGTCATAATCAACAATGACCCAACATCTATTGACAATATATTCGAGCAAAATGTAACGCTAAATGGTTTGATTTCTGGAACATTGTTCGCCACAAACGAAGATGGTAAAGCTCTTAAAAATGCGGCAGAAGTTTTGTCTGCAATGAGGAACAAAGAGCAAAAGCTCGGAAAAGCATCAAGTAAAGGTCAATACTTTGATAAGTTTGCAAACAAATATCCTGCGTTCAATCCAGACACAAACTCGAATATGATGTACGCAAACAAGTTTACCAACCTAATCGTTCCTCAATCCGACTTGAATCTTTATAAAGACTTTAACGATAAGCGATTAAATTTTCCAATGTGTGTTGATATTAGTTTCTCAACTGATATGAATACAGAATTTGCACAAGCACTTAAGCAGTCGCAAATGAGTAGTCTGCTAATGAAAGATATTACTACTGGCTCTTTTGGTGAAAGTCGTGCTCCCGGTGTTTTAGATTACGAAGATCCAAATTGGAATCCCAAACTAAGAGTACCGTTTGAATCATCAAAATACACAAAAGAATATTACAGCACAGCCACCGAAGATCAAGATCGTCCGGTTGTTTTAGTGCATTTTGGAACTCGCAACTCACCATATAGGAATCCTTGGTCTAGAGATAGTTATTGGACACCTATTGCAAACATTGTACACGACAGTGGCCAAGGACGAAATATTGGACTTCCGCTCAGTGTGAAGAAGAGAGGGGCAGAAGATACAGATAATAGCTTTTTTATTGGTGATGCTGTTGTCGTTAGAAAGGGTCAAAATGCAGGTGAAGAAAACATCTCTGGTCAAATTCTAGCTTATGCATCCAAAGCAAAACCTGTTGCGGATAGATTTGGAGAAGTTCCTGCGGTTGATGGATTAATTAGATCTTGGCAACCAATTGTTTATGACACATCTTTAGCAGGAAACGACAGTGAAGCAGCGAGAAACAATGTTCCCGATATTGGCGTTTTTTATCCTGAAACAATGAGGCACAAAAGATTTTCTCCGTCTGAAAGAATAGAGCATCCATTTTTTATTTATGGAGATCAGACTGAAATTCCACCTGGCCGACCACGATACAAACGTACAGGAGATTATAAGATTTTCAACTCTTCTGAACAGACTCTGACAACTTCCGAATTGAAACAATGGGATCTAACAAATTGGATCAAAAACTTAGCTAATGTAGACCCAGAAGATAATGATGAAAAAATAACATATCTAGGGCCATATAATCAAGAAGTCGCAGACGCATATTCAAATCAAGATACACAATTTTACAGGGCACTAACAACTGTCATTTTGGGTGGTAAGTTTACAAAACTTGTAAACCAAAAAACAAGAACTTTTGAAGAAATCTTAAGCGGCAAAAAAGCATACTCAGAAACTGTTTTTTATAAAATAGAAAAATGGGCATTGAATAGTAGAGGTGAATATGCCAATGGAAGCCCAATACAGTCAATCTATTTGCCAAATTCTAACGAAATCGATGTTCATCGTTATATTGACACCCAGGTTAAATACGATAAAAGATATGGTTATAAGATATTTGCATATCAAGCTGTGTTTGGAAATCGATACAGATACTCTCTGAATCGTGTCCCAGAATCAACTGATGCAGGCGACCAGACAGGTACGGGGGCAATCCAGCCAGGTCAAGCTGAAATCTGTGTTTTCAATCGACCCTCTATACGTCTTGTTGAGGTTCCTTATTATTTTTTCAAAGGTATTGTTATGGACAGTCCTCCAATTTGGCCACAAGTTGAGATTGTTCCTTATTTGAATAAAAACAATAAAGTGTTGTTTATGTTCCAGGGAAATGTTGGAAATTACAGGTTGAATCCGATAAATATCTTGGAGGGCGATGCCGCACAAGTTGTGAAAATGCGTGACGCACAGAAGGAATATACTGGCCCAATTGAGTATCGAAGTGATGATCAAGCAAGGACATTTCAAGTTTTTAGAATGGAGATGCCACCAACGACGTATCAAGATTTTTCATTCTATAAATTAGCAGATTCCGAAAGTGATTTATCCAGTGATTCTGAACCGTTAAAGGCTGCGACATCAGCCGCATTTGTCGATGACATTCAGCCCAATAAAAAATATTATTATATGTTCCGAAGTGTAGATGTGCATGGACACGTTTCAAATCCATCACCTGTTTATCAGGTTGAGATCACTGATGATGGCGGCGCACCCGTTTTGTTGACAAGCATTTTTCCAATTATCAAAGAAAAAGAGCCACCACAAAGACCAGCAAAACCTGCAAAGAAGTATATTTATATTACACCAAACAGTGTTCACTTAGGGGTTAATAAAGAAAAGTCTGGTCTTATGACCGAAAATGGCAAAGCAGACGAAATACCAGGAAACGTATTATCAAACGGTCCTACGCTAGGAAACGCAGAGGAGACACTTTGGGGTAAGAAATTTAAAATAAGATTGGTGTCAAAAAAGACAGGCAAAAAAATAGATTTTAAATTAGAATTTAAACAAGAACACGAAGCACCAACAGATCAAGGTGATATAAGTGGACAAAAAATATGTTAGAAGTAAAAAAACAAACTATTTATTTGGAGATAGGAGAAATTTATGGCGTTTTTAGATAATAGTGGAGACATTATTTTAGATGCTGTCTTAACAGACACAGGAAGATTTAGACTTGCAAAAGGAGATGGCTCTTTCAAGATTGTAAAATTTGCACTTGGCGATGAAGAAATCAATTATGGTTCATACAACAAAGATCATGCAAGTGGAAGTGCATATTACGATTTAGAAATCTTGCAGACTCCTATTTTAGAAGCATTTACAAACAATACTTCTACAATGAATACAAAACTTATCTCGATTCCCCGAACAAACTTACTGTACCTTCCCGTAATGAAATTGGGTGGAGGCACGGGCACTCAAACTAGTGGCTCTGCTTATAATGGAAATTTTGTGGTTTGTGTTGATAAAGCAACAGCAGGTGATTCATCTGATGGTGCTATTGGAGTTTTAAACGGCACTGGAAATAATGATGTTACGACTGGTGAAGAGCGAATTAGAGGCTTCTTGAATGGCTACAAACCAACACAAACTGGTGGCTCAATCTATGTTAATCAAGGACTTGACACTACAGAGATTCCATCAACTTACACTCTGGATGCTGACTTAGTAGAAACCCAGTACATTGTTCAGATGGACAATCGTTTAGGATCGATTGTTAGTTCAAACAATGATCCTTCTGGTGGAGGCGCAGGCGCAACTCCTGCAAACATTTCCTTCATTGATGACGACAATATTGCCAGTTATTATTTTTCTACGAACGACACACTTTTTGTTTCAAATATTCCTCAAGGTGCTGCGAATGTCACAATTCAAGGACCTCGCGGAACCGGCATCGCACTTGACATTCAGGCATCAACAGACTTAGCAACCAGCACTTATCTTTTTGAACAGTTAGGAAGCACAGGGTATAACGTTATTGGTGGCTTTGGTACACCCACTGCAATGAGATTTATTGATACAATTGTTAAAATAACAGGCGCAACAACAGGATATACAATCAACATTCCAGTAAGGTATATTAAAAAGGTATAAGGAATAAACAATGGCAACTTCATATAAAACATTTCTAAACAACGACATTACATCGACCAAAACTTTACTGCACGAAGCAGTTCCTTTGACTGGTGCTTTGGTTTCTGGAACATACGGAACATTTCCCAATGGAGATAATATTAAAAACTATGCACATGGCATGTTTCAGTCAGTTTATGATTACCCTTACCTAAGCTCATCAGCAAATCACATTTATGATCTTACTGTTGGGTTTTCTGGGATTACCGGTTATGAAAGTGCCCAATCCGCTTCTTGTACGGTACAAAGAGCAAAAAAGATTAATCTCTATAATCAAATGGCACAAACTTTGATGGGGTATGATCAAAATGGCAATATTCAACCTTTTGACAAGGATGGTGATATTACAGGTGGTGGAGAAAAAATCCGTGATGCTATTTTTGTTAATTTTGCTCGTCTTCTAGAAAAGGATGAAATTAAAAAAGGCTCATTCACTCTTCAATTGGGAACAGGATCATACACAGCGGCGAATGACAAATTAGTCACTATCAAAGATCTAAATGCTCAAAATGATTACCGTGTCAATTCTCCGGCAGGCGAATATGGCATTCTCAAAATGACTACTGGCGCAGCAAGCAGCTTAACCAATCCTGCATGTGGTCTGATTTTTTATCAAGCTGGTGTAGCTGTACTTTCGAGTTCAATATTCCTAAACACGGCAAAAGGTGGCATCCTTGGTCCAGTTTCCGGTACGTTCGCAGAATCGGGAAGTGTAGATTTTAACAATGTGTCGGGACAAGGATCGGTTGAAAAAGTTCTTCTATCCTCTTCAATAAGCGGCGCATGTGACAATCTTCGTCATCGTCTTTACGATACAGCCTTCAACAACACTACAGAACTAAATTCTACAATTCATTTTTGTAGAGCTAATCACAATGATTTTAATTATAGTTCGAACCCAACATATCTTAGCTCCAGCAAGATTGTTGTGAAAAATAACACCCAAGATGCACCAGTTTCTTATATCACAACAGTTGGTCTTTATTCGGCAGATAATGAACTTTTAGCAGTTGCCAAACTTTCTGAGCCGCTCAAAAAAGACCCAACAAACGAAATGACAATTCGTGTCCGTCTAGATTATTAACAAGAAACTATTTATCAATAGTTATGCCTTATTACAAGTTCGGCCAGAACGACATTTTTCATAATCGAATTGAGACTTATCCAGAAGCAAGTTTCATCCTCTATGACAATCAAGTGTTTTATAAAAATACTGGCGAAGTAACGGGAGCATTTACAACAAATGTTGGTCATGTTCCTGTTGGATATATCAGTTTATATGAACTAAATGTTGACCGACCATCAGGCCAACTTATTTATCCGTTTATCACAAAAGACGGCAGCTTAACAAGTTTTAGTACAACTACCACATCAAAATTTAATTCTGATTTTACTTTTGGTGAAACAATCACCGGCTCTTATCCGTTGTCGGCGAGCATCACATCGACCAGATATGCCACAGGAGCATCTCGCCCAAAAATTAAAGCCTTGCGAAACGCTTTAGACTCTTACAAGATTTTAAATAGCGATTATGCTTACAGCTCAAGTGTTGGCAACAAAGAAACTCAAGAGTTAAGGCTAATAAGTATACCGTCAATTTTTTATGGTTCTTCAATTAAAAAAGGTTCTGTTTCGTTAAAATTCTATGTTAGTGGTTCTGAGATCGCTGAACTAAAAGACGATAAAAAGAATGGTCAACTGAGACAGGTCAACGATACAGTTGGAACTGTTGCCTATAGCGACCTTTACGCATATTATAAATTTGATGACACCCTATCCGATGGTGATTGGGACACCACTGATGTCCTTTTGGATTCCATGGGTTCTTATAATGCCACTCCTGGTGGGAATGATATAGAACAAGGTGTCGGTAAATTTGTTTCTGCTTCAGCGTTCGGCCCCCAAGCGAACGCGGATTATTTCAAAATGAATAGCATCCCCATCACTGGCAGTACCACTCCTGGTGGTGGCTTTTCGGTAAGTTGTTGGGTTAAAAAAGCTTTTGATTCTTCGGGTAATAACGACGATGTTACAGTTGTGGGATGTAAGAATGGCTTGGTGGCGTGGAGATTGTATTATTCAGATTGGAATCAAAATAAGGCAACGTGGTACGTCCGCGATGTGGGCGGCAACACTCGATATTATACGTCTTCGGTTTCTAGCACCACTGATGACTGGCTGCATTTCGTAGGAACATATCAGGCAAATACGGAGCCTAAGTTGTATGTTAATGGAAAGTTGCAATCTGATGCTGGAATCCAGGTAAAAATTGGTGCAACAATGGGAGAGTTAAGCAGTGCCACAGCAAGATTAAGAATTGGTGGGGATTTTACCTCTGACGATCATATGAGTGGCTCCTTAGATGACTTACGTTTATATAAAAAAGTTTTATCGGAACATGAGATTAAAACAATATACGATGCCTCTAGTGCTGGCTCTGAAATTCTTGCGTCAAGCGGCTCAGTTGCTGGTGTTGCCATGTATGATCAAGGTTTTATCATTTTAACGGGAAGTTGGGACTTGGCAGAACACACGGAAGGTTACTACAATCACCCAACCCTAACTAAACCGCGATGGATTGATTTTGGAACGCTAAACCAATACACTACAGGATCAGCCTTCAAAATGGAATTCAGTGGAACAAATTATGTTCCAGTTACTACCATGATGGCACACGCTCCGCGAGGAGAACTCAATTACTCATCTAATCCCACTTTTGTAAAGTATGGAGAAAATATTGGTGGAACCACAAGTTCTGCACCAAACGTTTATATCGAAAGCGATGGAGTATCGATGGCAAATGTTGTCAGCAGCTCTTATGCAGGTGTCGATGCCTCTTTCCAAAAAACAACTTTTATTAATTATGTTGGCATTTATGATGAATCAAAAAATTTAATTGCAATCGCAAAATTAGCAAATCCAGTACGCAAAAGAGAGGAAGACGATTTTACATTTAAATTAAAATTAGATTTTTGATATAATGTTGTTGTATTTATAGTGATGAAAGATTTATTAGAACATTGGCGAAAGCACATTAACGAAGAGGAAAAACCAGTCCAGGATAAATACGAAGCTACTTTTTATTTGTCTATGCTCCAGTCAAAAGAAGTTGATCGAACTGAATTGACAAATTTTATGCGAGCGATTCCAAACATAACTACAGTTTATCGCGAAAGAGAAATTTCAACCTCAAAAAGAAATTTTGTTGGTGAATATAGATTCCGCTTTGTTTTGCCCGCTGGTTCTAATGTTAAAAAGTTTTATGATCTAGAGCTTAAACCTTCTCTTAAAAAAATTAAAGGTTTAACCGTTCAACGAGATCTTGGATACGAAAAGATTGGCGAACAATGATTCTTGGACTTGATGTATCTACCTCAATAACGGGCTATGCAATCACCGACTTGGACGGCAATATTATTGAAATAGGAAGTTGGGATACGCGAAATAAAAATCTATATCCCGATCTGTTTTCTAAAGCACTTTTCATTAAAAAACAGTTAATGAGAATGGATTTTCCAATCGACTATGTTTTCATCGAACCGGCACTCAACATGTTTATGATGGGAAAGTCCTCGTCACACACCATCTCAACATTAATTAAGTTTAATGGAATCGTGACTTGGATGTGTTATGAAGAGTTTGGCATCTTGCCAGAATTTATCCCAGCAATCTCAGCTAGAAAGAAGTGCGGGATTACCATTAAACGTGGTCAAAAAGCTAAAAAAATTGTTTTTAATTATTTTCTTGACAACGAACCCAACTTTATTGTAGAATACACAAAGCATGGAAACCCAAAACCACAATACTATGATCAGGCAGATGCACTTGTCATGGCAAAAGCGGGTGCCGCATGTCTGAAAGAAAAGCCAGAATCGTAAAGGATATACTTGGCTCCTGCTATAAGACCAAGGATGAATATCTTTTTAATTGCCCAAAATGTAAACACCATAAGGCAAAAATGTCTGTCAACTTCAGCAAGAATGTTTTTAAGTGTTGGGTTTGCGATTATCTTGGAAAAGATATTGGAAAATTAGTTTACTCTTATGGAAAGGCATCACACAAGCAAGCTTGGAATTCCATCGCCGGTATTGTAGACTTTTCAGAAATCCAGAAAGAAACAGAAGAAGTAGAAAAAATTAACTTACCCTCAGAATTTGTTTCTCTAACAGGCAACGACATCTCACCCCTATCTATACCAGCTCGAATGTATCTTAAGTCCCGTGGTATAACAAGAGAAGATATTATGTGGTGGAAAATAGGTTATTGTCCCGATGGCGAATTCAAAGAACGGATCATAATCCCTTCTTTCGACGAGCATGGTGAGCTAAACTACTTCATTGCACGTTCCTATTCCTCTGGTGAGTGGATGAAGTATAAAAACCCACAATCACAAAAAGATTTTGTATTTAATGATTTGTATTTGGATTGGGAAAAAGATGTCACAATTGTTGAGGGAGTTTTCGACGCGATTGTTGCTCGCAACGCCATTCCATTATTAGGGTCTACATTGCGCGAAAATAGTCATATTTTTCAAAAGATTGTGGACAACTGTGATAAAGTGTATATTGCCCTGGATCAAGACGCAAAACAGAAAGAGTTTAAAATAGGCAAACTATTTATGAAATATGGCGTGGATATTTACCGGGTGGATACTTCGGGTTTTGGAGATGTTGGAGAGATGGATAAGAAAACATTTCAGGCTCGCAAGAAAACTGCCGAAGTTCTTTCTTTAGATGACTACTTAGTGGAAAGACTTACGTTTTAATTGGAGGGCCAAAACATGAAGAATTTTTTACATAGATTGATTAAAGTATTTGATAAGAAGCATTGCTGCTGTTGTTGTGGTTGTTGCCAATGTGAAAAAGGATGTTGCTAATAAGTGAAAATAACAAAACAAAAGCTCCAACAGATTATTTCGGAAGAGCTAGAAAATACCGAACTTAATGAATTCGGCGAAAGAGCACGAAAACAGGCAGAAGAGGACGCAAAACAATTTCCTGAAGTTTGGGAAGCTGTTCAAGCAGGAATTGAAAAACTGTCAAAAATTCATCCTGGATTAAATATGGGATACATGTCGGGGATGCCAAATACTGATGAAATTAATGCTGCTGTGCGCGATGGTCTAGAGTCGTTACGACAACTTGAGGACAGCGAGCAACAATATATGGCGGCTTATCAAATTTTAATGAACATGTCAGCTATGATGTCTAATCGGCGTTCTAGTGGTCCAGCGCGATATTACGCTGAAAAAGAACCTGGACAATATACTGGCGATTAATTTTCTCCTTGACATTCATATTCTAGTGTAGTATAATTCTATTATATGAAATTTGCTCACATTGCGGATACGCATATCCGCAACCTAAAATATCATAAAGAATACAAAGAAGTATTTGAGAAAATCTACGAATCTTTGAAGAAAGACAAGGTAGATTATATTATTCATTGTGGTGATATATGTCACACAAAAACGCAAATTAGTCCAGAATATGTTGAGATGGCATCAAACTTCCTTTCGAGTTTGGCAGACATTGCTCCAACATATGTTATATTGGGAAATCATGACGGGAATTTAAGAAATGGAAACAGACAAGATTCTATTACTCCAATCGCTGATGCGTTGGATCACCAAAATTTATACCTTTTAAAAAACTCTGGAGAGACAGTCCTTAATAATGACTTTGCTCTAAATGTTCTTTCGGTATTTGACACCGACAATTGGGCCAAACCAACGAACAAAAAAAGAGTAAACATTGCTCTTTATCATGGTTCTATCAGTGGATGTACAACAGACATTGGTTGGAAGATGGAACATGGCGAACATGATATGTCTATCTTTAAGAATTTTGATTATGCAATGTTGGGAGACATTCATCTTGAAAATCAAATTCTCGATAAGGATGGTCGAGTTAGATATGCTGGTTCCACAATTCAACAAAACTTTGGTGAGGCCACCGACAAGGGTTATTTGCTGTGGAACATCAAAGACAAAAAGAATTTTTATTGTAAACCAGTTCTGTTCACAAACCCAAAACCTTTTCTGTCAATCCCTTTAACAGAAGAGGGTAAGGTTCCAACAGACGAAAAATACCCTGAAGGAGCAAGACTAAGACTGGTAATTCAGAATAGCATCTCATCTAATGCTCTTAAAAAAGCAGTTGATGTTGCTAGAAAAACCTATAAGCCAGAATCTATCTCGGTCATCAACAAATCCTCAACAGTAGACGGGGTTACAGTTTCAGAAGATTTCAAGAAAGAAGACCTTCGCGACATTGCGGTTCAAGAAAACTTAATTCGTGAATATCTTAAGGATTATAACATTAATGAGGAGTTGGATAAGCGAGTTATTGATCTCAACAAAAAATATAACGAGATTGCTGAGAAAAATGATGAGACTTATCGAAATACTAACTATGAAATTCTTGAACTTGAGTGGGATAATCTCTTTAATTATGGTGAAGGTAATCGTCTAAATTTTACAAATTTTACTGGAATTACTGGTATTTTTGGAAAGAACTTTTCAGGCAAGTCAAGTATTGTTGATTCTCTTTTGTTTACAATTTATAATTCAATTTCAAAGAATTCACGCAAAAGTCTTAATATCGTCAACAACAATAAGACCGAAGGTTATGGGCATGTAAAAATCCGCCGTGGAAATAAAGTATATTCTATTCATCGAAAAGTGGAGAAGTACCTTAAAAAGTTAAAGGGTAAAGAAACAATAGAAGCCAAAACAATTGTAGATTTTAGTTGTACCGATGCTATTACAGAGCAAACTGAATCCTTAAATGGATTAACTCGCGCCGACACTGATCGTAATATAGTTAAATATTTTGGAACTCTTGAAGATTTTTTACTAACTTCAATGTCATCCCAGATGGGGGCACTCAATTTTATTAGCGAAGGCTCCACGAAACGAAAAGAGATTTTAGCTAAGTTTTTAGATTTAGATTTATTAGAAAAGAAATTTAAAGGTGCAAAAGACGATGCAGCCGAATTAAAAGCTGCGATCAAACACTTGGAAAATGTTGACCACGAGTCGGAACTGAAAAAATATGAAAAAGAAATGTCCGACAATGAAGCTGTGACAGAGGCTCGTAAAAGCCAGTGCGAAAGATTGAGAGAAAAAATTTCTGCAACAGAAGAACAGATTCAATCATTGGAAACAAAGATAAACTCAGCTCCAACAGAAATAATAAATATAAATGAAGTTCGTGATGATATTAGTGGTTGTAAAACTAGCATTACAAATCTAGAGCATGAAATTCAAACTACAACGGAAGAAAACGAAAAAAATAAAGATAAAGTAAAAAAAGCAAAAGACTTTATCGGCGTATTTGATGTTGAGAAATTAAAAGAAAAGCAAGTTAATTATGAAAATAGATTAACAAATATTGAAAAATTAAAAGAAGAATTGGTGCAAGCGGAAAACAAACTAGAGCTTCTTTCCAACGATGAGTGTTATACTTGCGGACAACAAATTACGACAAAAACTAAAAAACAAATTCAACAAAAAGTTGAAGATAAAAAGAACACGCTTAAGGTTCAGACTGAAGGTGCAATTAATAATTCAATAACAGAAAATGATCTAAACAAGGTCATTCAAGAGATTAATAAATTTGACGAATTAGTTAAATTAAAAAACAATCTTGAGAGAAAAATACCAAACCAAATTTTAATGATTGAAAATCTTGCGTCACGCAAAAGCTTGGCAGAACACGAGTTAAAAGATTTTCAAGATAAGGAAAGGGTTTACGAAGAGAACAAAGAAGTTATTGAAAATATAAATGAAATTATTGCCGAGACTGGTAATAAACAAAAAGAATTAAAAGGATATAAAACAGAACTCAAACAGTGTGAAAAAATTCTTTTAGATCTTTATAAATCTCATGGATATTATGAACAAAAAATAGAAAACCTAAGAGAACAAAAAGCACAAAAAGAACAATCTCAGAATGAGTATGAAGCTTTTGATCTTTATATGCGAGCAATGCACCCAAATGGAATTGCCTATGACATTATTAAAAAAAGCTTGCCAGTCATCAATTCAGAAATTTCAAAGGTGTTGGCAAATGTAGTAGATTTTGAAGTGTTTTTTGAAACAGAAGACAACCGTTTAGACATCTACATCAAACACCCTGATCGAGATCCGAGCCCTCTTGAGATGGCAAGTGGTGCCGAAAAAACTGTGTCTGCAATGGCTGTTCGTTTGGCATTCATTGCCGTCTCTACTATTCCGCGAAGTCAACTGTTTGTGCTGGACGAACCAGGAACTGCACTAGACGAAGAACGAATGGAAGGATTTACACGAATTCTTGAGATCGTAAAATCTGTTTTCAAAACAGTGATGTTGATTTCTCACCTTGACAACCTTAAAGATTCGGCAGATTCAGTTATTACCATTGAAAAGAAAGATGGTTACGCGAATGTTAATGTCTAGCTGACTATTTATATTTACACAGGAGGACGTGTAAATATGAAAGAAATTTTAGATAAATTGAACGAAGGGGTTAGTGGCGTCACTAGCCTTGTTATGAGCTTGCTCACTCTGGGCATTCTTGTTGAAGTAATTTATGGTGCTGGCATTTTCGGAATGGGAATTGTTGGCAATGTTGTAAAAATTATTGACTCCGTTGGTCAAAGCGGTTTTGTTGGGCTTTTGTCTCTCATTGTTTTGTTGACCTTGTTTAAAGGTAATGGGAAATGAGTGCGGTAGTAGACCAAGCACTATCTAAAGTAGTATCACGAAAATTTACAGTTTTTGCCCTTTCGACCCTGTTTTTATATTTGGGTCAACTTAATGGTGATCAATGGGTTGCCATCTCTTTAGG
>CENH01031457.1_pt1 | contig 12753 bp, 18 predicted proteins | sample 530171 | NCBI WGS metagenome assembly CENH01 (sample SAMEA2591132, study PRJEB7988) | marine metagenome | biome: marine biome (ENVO:00000447); feature: deep chlorophyll maximum layer (ENVO:xxxxxxxx); material: saline water (ENVO:00002010), including plankton (ENVO:xxxxxxxx) | depth 70 m | reverse complement strand
TGATAATGAGTAGCTGAACCGAGTCCCACGATTTCGATCCCATCAATGTAAACAAGCTCTGCAAGCGTCAATGCTTTTTTCCACGCTTTTTTTTCCAAGAGAATTTCAGGCTTACCATCACACCAATAACTGAATTGACACTTATCTCGGACGGGATGTCCACGCCGGTAGTAGCCATCTCTTACTACCCCACAAGCTGTGGATGGATAGCGCTTATCCCGCATCCGATTGCGAACAACAATTGCTACAGCAATTTGACCAATTAAATTTTGGTTTCTCGCCTCAAAGTATATGGCCTCTGCCATGCAGTAAATCTCACTTGGCGATGCGAGTAATTTCGCTGGCAGCAACAGTGCGATAGTTAAAGCAATTACAAACCTTCTCATTTCACCCACCTCTTTATTGTTTTAGTTATTCATCCAATCATCTTCCCACACATCAGGGATTTCAGAATAGGTGCCAGTCACCACATCATACTGCAATTCTGACATACCCTGCTTCCCCAAATGTTTAAAGCGAACTTTCCAAACGTGGATTTCGACGCGCTCTGTGTCGAAGTTACGATGCACAGTGAACCCAATATCCGCCTTGGCGAACCAACTAGCTGACGCGGAGATGTCATAGCCTTTTGGCACCGGGTAATTCCCGTCTGTCTGGCGATATAATTTCGCCGGGTGTGCTATGAAAAACACCGCAACGTCATGCGCTGCTGCCCAGTTGCGAACCTTGGTCAGCATCTCGCTGATCAGATTGGTTTCGGATTTTGACCCGACGTTCATCTCCATATAATTATACGGGTCAATGGTTAATGTTCTGACCCCCATTCGGGATACAGCAGCAGACGCCCTTTCCAGAATATCATCTATTGTGGCAGTCGTACCGTCGCTCTGCTCCATAAAAATAAAATGCTCCTTGAGCCAATCAAGCGCACCCTCCATCTCCTCCTCAGACATTCGAGGGTTTGGGCCGTTGTGGAATGGCTTACCCAGCGTCTTCTCCAAGAACTTACTGATATGCATATGTGGGGGATTCTCGAAGGAGCAGACTGCGTGTTTCCAATCGTATGTACGAGCCAGATTAAATAATAATTGATCAACAAACTCTGACTTGCCCATGCTGGGCACCCCGGTGATCACATGAACCATGCCAGATTTAATCGTGAACAACTCGTCTATATTCGCCAAGCCGGTTGTCAGACCCTTACCTGCGCCATTCTCGTACAGGTTACGCACTTGATCAGCATAATGCTCTGCATCAAATAGGCCAGCGATAGGCCATCCTTCCGCTGCGTCTATGATATTGCAAAGTGTGGCTTTGCCGTGCTTCAACAACACATCATTCGCGTCCTTACAATCTTCGGGGAAGTCCACCGTAAAGCATTTGGATTTACCGATGCGCCTTGCCAGTTCTTCAGCAAGCGCCTTACCCGGTCCATCTCTGTCCACGGCTATGACAATTTTATCGCACTCTTTCAAAACATCGTTCGCACTCCAGACGTAGCTGAACTTGCGATCTTCAGACGGGTCTACAGACCCATCAGACGCCTTCAGCGGTGCGCCGTTTGGAACTGATATGGCATTTTTAACGCCAGCTTCCCTAAGCGACAGCGCATCTATCTCCCCCTCGACAATCACTATTGGGTCTTCAGGTTTTACCCGTTCTATACCGTAAAACGAGGAGGCGCTGCCCTCCTGTATGAAATCCTTGATCTCTATGCCACGATATTTGACTGCGTAAATATTATCTGAGACAGGGTCGACGTATGGAAAGCCGCAACATAGCTCTTCCTTACCGGCTTTCCGCAACCATTTGCTGGCAGACAATACGCGCCCAGAGGATATCACCTCCTCAGATAAGCCACGCTTCTTTAAGTAAGTGACGGCAGCGTCTTCGATCTTCTCAACAGGCGGTTTAAATTTTACAATATTATCTTGCTTTTCTTCCCTCATTGTCCCCCCATTTTCTCCGCAATGATGGCAAAGCCACCGGACATCCTTCTCGATTACCTTTATCGAAAGGCATTGCTGACGTTGGTTTGACCGCTTGCGTGTATGGCTGCACACAGGGCAAGTGTGCCTGTACTGACCTTCAGGTTTGTTACCAAATAACGCACGGATTTCGTTTGAAATATCGCTTTTCACTAGTCACCTCTTAGTCACCTCTCCATTGGAGATATCAGGAATCACTCAGTCGCGCAACCTTGATAATTGTATGCGGGTTCTCTTTGTTCAACCCATGCAAGATAATTTTTGCCTTAATCTGTCGATCATTCTTGATCACATAGTCCTGCAAAAGGTCCATAATTAAACTTTCATCTAGGTCAGGACGACGACTAGCATAAAAGATATGGCAAGCTAGGATAACATCGTCTGTTACCAGAGGCTCTAACACCGGGCATTGCCCTCGAAATATCTTCTCGTAACCACGCGCCTTGTCAGATTTAATTACTGCTGGTCGGTTCCCAAACTTAACTAATTTTCTTGAGTTCGATTTGCTTGCCGGTTCACCAATTATAGTACATTCAAAAAACCAGTTAAATTTTTTACCAAAATCATTTAAATTATCTATTGCCATTACACACCTAATTATTTAAGGTTCGCCATTCATGAGGTACACAAATAAAAATGACTTACCTGAGCCTGTCGTTAAAGCTCTGACAGAGTTCGAGGGTTCACCGGAAAGAATCGATGGTATTCGCGTTACCACGCTTATCGATTCTCCCAGAATTTCGCAATTGAGGCAAGAGCACTCACACAATATTACGGAGGATGTTAGCGAGTTAGTTTATCGCGTCATGGGCACTGCGATACATAAAGTTTTTGAGAATGCCAGCAGCAATTCATACGTTGCTGAAGAGAGGCTGTCTCATACGGTAGACGATACTCTTATCTCGGGCGCTATCGATCTTCAGTATGAGGATGATGGACTTGTTGACCTCAAGGATTTCAAGAGCACAAGTGTCTACAAGGTCATGCAAGACGGGCACCCAGATTGGGAGAGGCAGCTTAACGTATATGCGTTTTTGGTGCGGCACTCCAAGGGATTAAAAGTTAGATCGTTAAGTGTTATTGGCGTGTTGAGGGACTGGCGAAAGGCTGATGCAGATAGAAGGGCCGGGTATCCATCAGCGCCTATTTTGGAGCTTGATGTTCCGCTTTGGTCGGAGGAAGAGCAGGATAAATTTGTGAGAGAACGTATCCGGCTTCACCGCGTAGCGGAGCTTGAGAAGGAATTTTCTGGACTGCCGGAATGCACAGATGAGGAGAGATGGACAAGGCCCGGTAAGTGGGCTGTACACAAGGGCAAGAACAAACGCGCCCTGAGACTGTTCGATACAAAAGAAGAGGCAGAAGTTTTTGCAAACGAAACGGACGATAGACGGATTGAAGAAAGAAGGTCTGAGTATGTTCGTTGTTCTAATAATTATTGTCGAGTTAACGAATGGTGTGAACAATGGCTAGATTAATATTTTTAATAGGTGCGTGTATGATTTTCAGCGGTTGCGTACATATAGTAGTGCCTTCAGCTTTATCTCATATAGTGACCCATTCTAGGTTTGAACGGGTAGGAGAGAGACTAGACAAGCTAGAAGGTAAAAAAGAAGAGCATAAAGAGGAGCAGAGAGAGGGACAGAAAGAGGAACAGAAAGAGGAACAGGCACGGCAACTCGTTTATGTGCCATCGATATTTCGGAAATAGAATTTATAACAGAAGAAGGTGACAAAAGATGACTACAAAAAAGAACACTTGGCAGACGCTAAGTAAGATTGATTGCTCAGAACATGCTGAGAATAAGAATGGGCTAACTTACCTATCTTGGGCATGGGCATGGGGGATTCTGAAAGAGAACTTCCCCGACGCTACTTTCGAGAAACATTACTTTGATGGTGTTCCTTACACTACAGATGCCAGCGGCTTTGCTTTTGTGAAGGTCACGGTGACTGTTGATGGCAATAATCAGACAGAGACGTTGCCGGTTTTGGACTACCGAAATAAGGCGGTAAAAAACCCGGACGCTTTCGCGGTCAACACCTCCTTGCAGAGATGCTTAACCAAGGCTATCTCATACCACGGGTTAGGCCATTATATCTATGCTGGCGAGGACTTGCCACCAAGTGATGGAGACGAGGCCCCGAAAGAAGTGTCTAAAGAAGAGCCTAAGAAGGTTAAGGAACAACCTAAGAAGGCAAAGCCTCAGGTTAAAAATAACCCAACCAATGTTAAGTTAGAGGAGTTTCGCTCTCAATTCCTAGACCATCACGCAGATATTGTTGAGATGGACGAGGATGCGAAGCTTGCTGATATAACAGAAAGTGACAGCTTCGACGTGGTGCTCAAGGTGTTTGAGACATTCATGCCTCGCATTCACGACAAGTGGGGAGCGGGACCGGAAGAAGGTTACAGCGGTGAAGATATGTACGAGAGCAATGATGATTGCGTAAAGGCAATCGAAGGTTTCTACCTAAAGAACAAAAAGGTAGTTTCAATGCTGTCCTCGGATGCGCCATCTTATCACAAGCAGGTAATGGGTATATTCAAGGCAGCTAAAGGAGCAGCCCAGAAGGGTGAGCAGTATGAAGGAGTAGCAGCGTAATGAAGGCAAACTTTGGTGGCGGTAACTTCTTTCGTAATAAACGGAAGATAGAAACCATGAATGTCCGGTTGGACTTTGCAAGTAACCACAACCCCAAGCAACCCGATTTCTCAGGCGATATTGAGATCACAAAGGATTGCGTGAAGTTCCTTATGGAGGCTTTTAAGAATCGAGAAACTGATCGTAGTAAACGCCGCCAAACTGAGGGGCAGGAGATCGTTAAGCTAGAGGTTGGTGGTCGCGTGTGGGAAAGTCGTAGCGGCGATCAGTACTTCTCTATGTGGCTCCAAGAGCCATACAGGAAACCAGAGCCGCAGCAAGCACCAGCAGATGAAGTTGAGCTTGATGACGAGATACCGTTCTAAGAAATGGTTAGCGCGTGTCAGGGAAGAGCCGTGCTTAATATGCGGCTCTCCCTACACCGTAGCTCATCATGTAATGTTCACGGCACCCGCCGCCATGTCTCTCAAAGTACCGGACGATAAGACTGTCCCTTTGTGTACTCCTCATCACATGGAGCTTCATATGGATGGTAACGAAAGACGATGGTGGGCCAAACAAGGAGTTGATCCAGAAGAATGGATAGCGAAATTCGAGAGCGAAGTTACGGATTTGAAGCGGTAAAGACCGCGCTTCGCCAAACAAAGGACGGGATTGCAGTAACAATCGTTGTCCACCCAAATGATGTTCCCCCTGATCTTATGAGTGATCCAATTGGTTCGCGTTATATGATTGGGATGGCACGATTAGACGAGCAAGAACAGATTATCGAGCCTGAGAGTGTGAAAGAAGGAAGGAAACTATCTAACCAAGCCGGGATGTTTTGTCGAGATCATACGTTCCAGCAATGGTTGGTGAACAAAGACCTCGCTTTTGCAGCGGATGAGGAAAGTGCAATCGCTGCCGTGAGAGAGTTTTGTGAGATTGACAGCAGATCAGAGCTTAAATCCAACGACAAAGCACAAGCTGCGTGGGTAGATTTATTAGCTCAATTTGAATCGAGGGGTGAGTAATGCACGACGATAAAAAAATAATCCTTGAGGAGGCCACAGATAAAGTCTGCGGAGATCGGCATGATGATTATGGAGACGCCACACTGAACCACACGCGGATTGCAGCGTTGTGGAATGTCTGGATCACCAACCGAAGATGGGCCGGTCAACCCTTAACAGCATACGATGTTGCAATGATGATGAACTTAACTAAATTTGCGCGGTGTATGAATAAACCTAAGCATGATTCTCATGTTGATATTGCGGGATATGCAGCGGTGGCAAATGATATTTATGAAACCATAGTTGGAGTAAAGATTGATGGCGGGACGGAAGAACAGACCAAGACGGATGGATGAGGTTTCAAGGACTTGGAACATTGTTTTTCCTGTCAGGCTAATAGAGAAAATAAAAGCCAAGGCCGCCGAAAGGAATATAACGGCAGCATCTTTGGTGAGAGAGGAGTTAGACACACCGAGCGAAGGCAACAGCAGTAGCTTGAAGGAAAAAATATTTGCGATAATCCGCAAAGAATTCACTTTCCCAAAGTACGCTAACGGCAAGACCTTGGGCGATGCGATTGTTGATAAGGTGGAAAAGAGACTTTAAAAAGAAGGAGAGCGGGTGACTAATCCGCTCTCCTGCAACATGAGGTGACCGCAGCTATAAGATGATAAAAGCGGCAAGCCAAGGATATCACAACAAACCAAGGGAGAGCAACCCGTGATAGTATCTTTATCTTATCTATTTATATGCATACAGGCGGTCGTTGCTTTTGTTTTATACCAGATAGCACTGCTGCTCACCATCACAGCAATCTGCCACTGGACGATGACAAGAATCACACTCCATGTGCGCTCTCTTGTAAACAAGTCGCGTAGCCTGACCGCACCACGGACAATCCGATAAATTAGCGTCTTGACCTGTTTTTGCTTTTTGGACTCGCTCTAAGGTTTTTGGACGAGTTGTTACGGGGATTACCGTCCTTGTGATGTACATCTCTCTTATCTCCCTTTTTTAACTTCCCAGAGTTGACCATCTTGCGCCTCGCCTTGTTGCGAGAATTCCGGTTTGCCTTTTGTTTCGGCTTGGAATGGTAATTCTTGTATTCTTTCTTATAATTCCTAGCCATTGGCGTCTCCATAAAATATCTTTTGCCATTCCTTGTGGCGCTTCAAAGGTATGTTAACGTAAGAAAACAATCTTGCCATCCTAATCACACACCAGTTTAGCACGTTTATTGGAAACGGCAGAGGTTTTACGATATCAATAAATAAAACAGACCTGATCTCATCAGTGTCATTCACGGCAGTGTGCTCATATGTATCGTCAAACAACACACATTTACCTTGCTGCCAGTGCAATTTCTTGCCATTCACCATCAAGTAACACTTCTGCTCATTCGGTATATCTAAGGCAAGATGAAGTCTAAGAACACCAGAATACGGGCCAGCATGTGGGTTTAAAGCTTTTCGAGGCCCCAACACTGAAACATACGCACTAATAATGCTTGGGTGGTCAGATATTATGTCGGTTGTGTTTGGCATTTGCTTGCAATTTTTTGGAAACCAGATGTTAGCTCCCTTCAAGAAAAACAAGCGCCACTTATCGTCATTGGAGATTTCTACTTGATGGGGCGATATCTCTTGGAATGGAGCAAAGTCATCATATCTTTTGATTAGCTCCTTATACTCGGCCTGTATTATAGAAAAATTATCCTCTAGGTCAGGTGTGCCTGAGAATAAAGAAGGTGAGTATACTTCTTGCGTACCCCACTTGTTATATCTTCTGTAAAGGGGTTGTAAAATTTTTTCTACAAAAAGAGCCACGGGTTAAAATTAACCTATAAATCTAACTTTGGATGCTTTCCATTGTGCATCTTCTTTAACGAATCAACATCCCTCTGCAAGTTAAGAATGGAAACATCTAGCCTTTCAAGGGACCTGTGTAGCTTCTCCCTTGCTTCTGGACTCATCATCCCACTAACAACGTCCATTCTTTGGCCTACCAAGTCAGTAGCATTATCGTTTCGATCAAGACGAGCGTCTAGTTTGGATAATTTACTGGCGGCATCTTTAAGGTTCTGATCTAACTCAGAGACCTTTTGACGGACAACAATAAAGCTAGTAACCACACTTGCAGCCATACCGGCTATGGTGATTATCATACGAGCGTCGAGTTCCAACTTAAACTCCCTTGGACCCTACACCAATAGCAATAACGCAAGCTAATCTGGGCGTTCCGATAATAGTAACATAACTATTAATTTTGCCCTCTTTTAGAAAGGTCGTGAGAAAATGCTCATCCGGCATATCAATTATTTGACCGTACAGATTATATTTTTCCTTGCTTAAAACTGCGTAAAAGTTGGGGGGGAAATAACAAGGCGCGTCTACCTTCAATAGACCAACGGGCGGCAATTGATCTGAATAAAAGGCTGGACCCGGTGGCGAAAAAGGCTCCACATTCAAGGGTAGCGGCATTGGGGTGGGCATCGGAACGGCTGGCCCTCGATTTATGTAGGGTTTATTAGGGGTAGAAACAGAAGAATTAGCACAAGCTGATAAAAGAAAAACAGAAAATAAAAGCGCCAGTCGTATTATCTTATTTTTCACCTGACTTGCTCCGAGATGCACGGGCTTTACTCATAGCCCTATTCCCAAACCAAAAAGCCATTATGGCGCTAAATATAGCCGCTGTGTCATCGTCCCATGCAGCCTGTATTGCTGCCGTCCACTCCACGTTTTGGCTTGCTATGAGTGCGTATATCAGCGTTCCTTTGACCGCCGCGAACATGGCAAAGAACAAATAAGTAATGACAGGGCGCACAGAACCCCTAAGACCGTTGACAAAAGAACCAGATTCGAGAGACTGATCATGTTTATAAATATTCTCCGCTTCAGATATATCCGCTTGAGCATCTAACTCTTCTATCTTCAAGCTAGACAGCTTCTCGGCATACTTGGCCTTCGCCTCAAGCATAAGAAGCGCCTGCTCATTGGCTTGCTTTTGCTTAAAGTACCCAAGGACCTCAGGTATGATTGATGTAGTGAAGCCCAGTAATGTTCCGAGTAATGATATCATTTTTTCTTAGCCATCCACGCTGACATGCCCATATAAGAACCCACTACACCTGCCATACCTATATAGAATAAACCAAAAAGGTCTGACAGAGCTTTTATTCTTCCGTCTGGAAAGATAGGAAGAAAGAGAGCGGCAGTAAAAACAATCATCGTAATCATGGCAACCCATGCCATGTGCCGTTGGGCATCAGCCTTATCCTCTGCTATCTCTGCCTGAGATGCAGCGATTTCGCCCTCTGTCACAACCCCGTCGTCGTTTATATCAATGGATTTACTGCCGTATATTGGCGACATCAGTATTCCTTATAAAATATAGAGATAACACCAGTTAAAGCGCCAAAGATTAACAGTAATTTCCAATCAAGTAAGGCCCCCAAGGAAATCAAAATAACCCCAATACCGGACCAAGTCGTAATTTCTCTAGCTCGATTATCTACCCAATGACATAGTTTTTGAAAATACTTCATGCTCATCTCCTAATAAGACCAAATATTGGGGCGTGGGCTGTCCTCTTTTACATCTATATGCAGAAACCTAGCGTTACCCTTCTGGTTAACGCCGATACCCTTCACCCGGTCATCTGCACAAATTAACTTTAACAGATCATACGCATCTTTTCCAGATACGCCGACATCACACGCCATGCCAGTTGAATGCACACCCGGTGAACTTTTTCTTTCTTCAATGGGATGAAGTGGGCATCTATAGCCAGACGTTATTCGCATAGACTGTCCGTACTCATCCCTAATAGATTGCATAACATCCATTAACTGCTCACTGATAACTAAGTCATTAGCGCCACATTGTGCAGTGACGCAATGCTGGCAACGAAACTCATCAGGGGAGAAGTTAGGGTATTTTGACCAATCCACTAGTCTGTTCTCCTCATATATTCTGATTTACGTTCTCCGTAATAAGAAACTATCTCATTCATCATTTCTTGGATTTTAATGAACATTTCTTTCTTGTTACTGGCTGACATGCTCGGATCGACATCAATTTCTCTTTTTAATTTACGCAACTCAGACAGTTCCTTCGATATTATCTTTACATCACCAGCGACATCCAAAAGACCTTCGTTTCTTTTCGCTCGTTCATACCAATCATCTGCGCGGCCTTGCTTGTCTAAACTAGCAAGCGTCTTTGTAAATATATCTACTTCATTGGCAAGCTGATAAAAGGCTTCGACAGGCCCGGTCCCTGCTCTCTCTTGTAAGAACCTGCTAAGAACAGGATATTGATCTGGCCTTTTATCGGCAGGTGCAGGAAGGTCTAGATAGTTACGCATGATGCCGTCAGATGCGAGTAGAGCATACGATCCAACAGTGCCTAGATACCCCCTAACTAGGTGATCAATTTTTCTAGGCTGAAAATCTATGTTCATATCAGCAAGATGTTGAGATGCAGCTAATGCCAAAGGCGAGGCGGTTGTTGGATCAGCCGCAAAACCTTCTGTCCTGCCCTGAAAGTATGGCACAATAGGTTTACCGCTATAAGTATCATAATTACCTATTGATTCAATCAAAGGCATTATGGCTTGAGGGAACTGAATGGCAAGCGTACCCGTTAAATGACGCATTATAGACCTCAAGTTATCTGGTTGGTCCGTTTTATCCGCTAAACTTCTTATTATCCGCTCAGGTATAACTTTTCCGATAATACCAAGCTCGAAAGGTATCGGGATTTTAAATCCAGAAGCAAAGTCCGAATCAATCCCAAACCAGCGAGGGCTGATGATCCAGTACATATCTTTGTCTGTTTCGTTTGCATTATAATACCACGGGTTCTCTTCTTCATCCTCTGACATAAGCCAGAACGCATACATTGCATTCACGGCAGCAAAGGTGAGGAACCTATATATAAACCTCTTTTTTCGCTCCTGTTGTGTCATGGTGGTCTCGGTGCCAACCTTGCCTTGAGTGCCTCTATACATAACATCTAGGCCCTGAATTCTAGCGTTCAGGAACGGTATCATGGCAGTAAATGCGTTAAAGACTGGATTGGCACCGCGACGACTGAAGTTAATCACTTCTAAAGCCTCAAACATGGCAGCGGTTGGGTTCTGTGTGGTTTCTAAAACCCTGTTATACACAGCAACTCTAGTGGCTGTGTCGGATGCCATTGTCAACTTGTCGAGAGTGTCCCACCATTTAGCCGGATTAAGAGGGCTTCTGCGCTGTTGTTTAAAAATCTTTTCTGCGCGTTTATCTCTTTTATTATCATAACCTCCAACAAATCCCACAGCCTCTAACGCTTCAGCCTCTGCGCTCCCCATAACGGCCTTAGCCAATCCTACAGCCGTACCGGGGCCGGGAACTGTTGTAACTCCAGAGGTCATCCATGATGACATAGAATCCCTCAGTAAGTTAGCGAGCATAAATCCGGGTTCTTTTGTTATAAGCGTCCTAAGCACTTTTGCTGGCGTGGTCAATATGTCGAGAAAGCCCATTGAGAACTCTCCGCTCGACTTCATTGCGTTGAGGAGATAGTCATCTTCCACGCTGTAATAAACAGTCTCACCGTTAATCCTTATGCCCACAGCATTGATACTAGGACTGACAGGACGGGATTTACCCAAACGCTCGGCCATATCCAACTTATGTAAATCTCTAACCGCTCTGGAAGCGGCCACGTTTGCGAGCGAGGCGTGAACAGCCGCATCTAAATTACGAAGTATGTTGTCAAGAGGGCTTTCGATCCTTTGACTTGTTTTTACCACCCGCACCTTCGAGCCTTTATTCATCTTGCGAAGAATATCGGCTCGCGCTTTTGCGCTATCGTAAGTTGTGTAAGCTTTTTCAGTTGCGGTGTTATTAACCAAAATCATGAACGCTGGCTTGCCACCTTTCAACTCTTTAGGCGCTGGTATGCCATACATATTTTCAAAGACTTTGTTATTAGGATCGTTCGATACTTGATCTAAATCTCCAGCCTTATCTAAATCTGGATTAATAACATCATACAATGAGCCAGCATCATCATACGCCTGACGGTAAAACGGCAGATAATCAGCGTTCTGCGTCCACAGTTCAGCGGCCTCTGCGCTGATAACGCCCGTATCGCGCATCATATTTACTAAAGATTTGTTCCACAATTGATATTCACGATACGCTCTCTCAACAGCCGGATTATTAACCCCTGCTTGTATAGCAATTTCTATTTCAACATCTGTAAACAGATTTTCTCTGCCCTCCTGCTTCAAGCGCTGTGCGCGGCGACCAGCGCCGTATAGCTGGAAGGTAGCCAGCATTTGATTTTGATCAAGCTCTGCAAATATCTCTGCTAAACCTTTTAGGTCTTTTGGGTCCTTGTATTCTAGTACAACCCTTTCTCCGGTTGTTGCATCAATATAATCGTCAATCCTCGTCTCTCTCTGCAATCTCTCGAAAGCTTCCTCGTACTGTCGTTTAGCAGCAGGGTCAGGGCTATCGTTGATCAGCTTCTCGTTCAAGGCAGTGATGACACCACCGCTTCTAATCAACGGGCCTTTTGTAATGGCAGCGGCTGACACCCCCTTTGATCTCTCAAGTTGAGAGAATGCTGTCCAAGCATGAGATTCGACAGACATCTTCTGTATCTCATCAGCCTTCTCAGCCATGTATCTACTACTACCGTACATATCTTGAAAAGCTATTCTCATACGCAACCAGACCGAACGATCTCGCGGATCGTTCATCTTCATGCTGCCCATGATCTTATCAAAGAAAGTCTCGTTCTTTTCCTCGTTAAACTTTTCTTTGACAAGACGCTTCTGATCTTGCGTCAGACCGTTGTCTTGACGCCTCAAGCTAAACTTGCTCTTCAGGCTGAGTATCTCTCGCTCTACTTTTCTTGCTTCTGGCGGGTTGATGGCGTCATTCACACCCCTATCTACAGCCTTCTGCACTTCTAGCGTTCTGTCAGGATCAACAGATATAGCAGGTTGCGCTATTGGAATATTTTTAACTTTATCTGACGGGCCAATAAATGATGTCACTAGTTGGGCGGTCTGACGGCCAGCAAATTTTGGGTTCTCTCTTACAAATCTGGGGCTGAGAACATCGTAGTATATAGGCTCGAATACAAAGACAGCAGGATAGCCAAA
>CENH01012079.1_pt1 | contig 12754 bp, 22 predicted proteins | sample 530171 | NCBI WGS metagenome assembly CENH01 (sample SAMEA2591132, study PRJEB7988) | marine metagenome | biome: marine biome (ENVO:00000447); feature: deep chlorophyll maximum layer (ENVO:xxxxxxxx); material: saline water (ENVO:00002010), including plankton (ENVO:xxxxxxxx) | depth 70 m | reverse complement strand
CCTCAATGACCTTGAGCTCCGCAGCTTCAATCTCTTGGGCTCCGACTCCCCGGTCAGTGCTGACATTGAGATAAGCAACGAGAATCGCCTTCTCATCCATCAAGCTTAAATCATCAATGATCGCGTCCGTGGCTCGAACGAGACGATCATCGATCTCTTCGAGCATCGAATCCCAATCACTACTGCCAAACCGAACACCGTTGCAACAACTTTGACTGTACCCCAACTCACTATAAAACGGATTCTCCCTCATCCATCGAGCCCAAAGAGTTAAAATGTGTTGCACTTGCTTCAATGACTGTTCCACACATACTCACTGTATGATTTGTATGTTCTAATGATACACACAATCAGACAGCTATGACTAGCTTCTAATTTGCTAAATCAATCTAACGCCCACAAAACCGTCTAGTTTTTTATGAGGACAGCACCCCGTTAGGGGTGCTCCGCAATTAAAAAACCAGACAGCTTTAAATGTAACAGTTTGTTACGTCAAAACTTAAAAAAGTATATATGGGGGTTATAGGGGGGAATACGGCAAAAACAGATGTATCAAACTGTAACATTTTTAACCTCACCTTTGGCTTTTATTTGATAGCTCTTGGGGATAAATATTCTATCCCCAATTGCTATTGTTTCGATCCGTCCTTCTTTTATCAATTTATAAATATAAGTCCGATGAACGCCCTCAAGTTGCGACACCTTCCTCACGCTTAAAAGCTCATTTGCATCCATTGCCTATCCCTTCGTTGTTGTTGTTTGCGTCCACCGTAGGTTCCTCTCACCCGACAAATCCTCACCTTATGCTTATCAGCGAGATTGCTGATCCAAGTCAATGCTTGGCTCATCTTCTGACTTGTTTGAGCTTCAATAGCGTCAATCGACACCTCATTCGCTTGGTAATTGGGAACAATCTTAATCTCGACATCATTATAAATCTGATACAAAGCATTACGCCCTGTCTCTGGAGCTTGAGCCCAATAATCTGACATAAACTGTTGCGTTCTTGTAAAATGCGAAATAGCCATCATTTGATCTCCTAATCAATGTTTGGTTAGCAACCTAGGGAGTCTGCAAACTCCCTTTGTTGCGTCATCTTTTCTAATCCCTACTCTTCTTCTTCATCCCGATTAATGATGACCCAACCATCAGGATCAATTTGAAGATAACTTTCCTTATCCCAACTGTAAATGTCTTGACCCTCAACATCAGGCCCACCAAAGGTTGGAAAAACGTCAGCGTATTCTACGTCATCCCAAGTGAATAAATCTCTAAAAGATAAATTGTTGGTGTGATCGTATTCCCCCAATGAATTTGCATATTTTTTCTGTAATTCAAAACATCGATTTGCAACTCGACACAATTGTTCTAAATTTTTGCAATGTTTAAATTTGTTTCGCTCCATTTGCTTCAATTCGGTGTAATCTTGCACAAACTCTAAATAAGCCTCGAAAATCCTACAGATTGCTTCAGCAATATTATCAATGTCGTATTCAATTTCATCTTGAGTCATCAGCAATTTAACGATGTCATCAGCCTCAATTGAGTTATTGCTCAGATGTTTAAGAAAATCCCCCTTTCCTAACTCATAACCAAATGATTTTTGATTAACATTCCATAAACCCCACATACCGATGCTCGAATACTGGTCATCAAGATCATCACCATAAATCTCGACTTTAACTCCCTCTTTAGCATTGAAAGTCACCTCAACATCGATAGTTTTAGGGGATAGATGCGGTTCGCCTTGATGCTTAAACGTACTTCCAATTTGACCGTTCACAAATTCCAAAGGTTGCTCCGACATCTCTTCAGCGTGAACCGTGAAATTTTCAGTGTGACCTAAGATTGATTCGTGTGCGGAAATTTCAAAATCGTAAGAGCCATCTTGATCCATATAATAGTCAAATTCGTGAGCTTGTAACAGCATTTGAAAAAAACCGTCCTTGTTAATTTTCCAATCATCTTTAACTCGCTCGTTGTAGTTTTTAACGATCTTTTCAGCTTGTTTGTCTGTAACTGTATACATAACTTTTTTCTCCTAATAAAGTTTTAAAAGTGGAGCTGCATCTCCAATACATTCAGTATAACAAATTGGTATACACTTGTATACCTTATATTAGGAAAAATAAGATAATTCGACCCACAGAACAGACAAGCATCAGACTCGCCCAACACCAAAACAACACTTTAAGCCACACACAGTCCCTTGTAACCACTTATTGGGTGAACCGCTAGGGTAAGTACCTTGCGACCCATTAAATGCCTTACAGCGTCCCTAGAACGCCTCTCATCGATCTGATAACCCAAATTCATTTGTGTTGGTAGGTGTCTGTCCCGACCCACAGACAGATGCAACGACAGAGGTGTTTGAGCACTCCAAAAACGCTGCACTAAATCCACAATAAGCTGATCAGGAATCTCGAAATCAGGCCAAGCTCTTACTATGTCTTGTTGTGTTTTTATGATGGGTTTTTTGGCTCCTATTGCAATGAAAAGATCGGCTTTTTTGATGCTTAGGCTTGAAACATCTCTCACTTTTGACGGAATGAATATCCCGGCACTTTGAACAATCAAGATTTTGGCATCCAAATCGTGCTGCTCATCGAATCGAGTGAGAGCTCTCAAACTAATCGACTTCGTGACCACCTCAATCCCAATCGTTTCATCTTCATCCCTGACAACACAACTCACGCCCGGTTGTCTGAACCACCGACCATTTTGCATAGATTTGAGATTTAAGCGCACTACACAACCATCTTCCTCACAAACTCTTTTGAAAGAGTTAAAATTTTGTCGGTTCGTAAGGTGATTTTTGCGTAATAAATTAAGATTTTTATGTATGATCGGATTCAATAAATCGCTCATATTCAAAGTCTCCCTTCATATATTCCCTAACCGCATAATTCCCTTGCAAGCTACAAATCATTTTGTTCAACATCTGTTGAGTCAATTGTCCGAAAATTTCAAAACTAAAAGTTTTGTCGGTCGGATGCGTGAAAACATATAATTTATTCACTCAAGACTTTCCAATTTGCTGTTGAAATCTTTTTTGAGTTCAGCACTCAATCCATCAGGGTCAAATTTGTGGATGATCTGAGCGATCTCATCGATACTGTAAATCACATTCGGAGCAAGTGGCTGCAACGCTTCGCGATCTTCCTCAGTCCGAACGATCCCAAAATACTTTTTGTTCGGTAACTGACCTTCCAATACATTAGGAACTTCAAAAGTTTTATGCTTTTGACTCGCTTCCTTATCCATAACCTCAAGACCTCGAATTAAATTTGTAGATTTACGAATGAGCTTATCTTCATCTCTTTTAGCAATAGCATCATGAAGATCATGTTCAACACCTTGAAACATCTTGAGAGTTTTAGGACTCACCAACTTTTTGATCCGGCCAGTTCCCCACCTTTTATCCATGCGTTCTTTCGCCGCATTGAGTGGTGCAAGCAAATCCTTGTACCAAGGCTCCCAACTTTTTTTGTCAACCTCTACGTCATCTTTAAAAACTTTTTTAACCATATCCCAATGCGCCTTTTGCTCTTTCAATTGTTTTTTTGTTGGTTTTTTTTGTTTGTTTTTTACAGGCTTCAGCGCGTAAAAATAACGCTCTTCAGCTTCCCAATCTATTTTGCTCATTCTCAAATGCTTGGGAGAGTTAATGAGATTGCTCATAACCCAAATCTTTGCACAAGTCGTTAGCAATATTGTTAAACAATTTTTCAGCGCGATCTTTTTCTAAAAATTTGTGTTGGACTCCAACCAATTCACGCTTTTGCACATCACGAACAGCAACCACATATTCGTGTTGATCGTTACGTTTGATTTCGGTCAGTGTTGCTAAAACATTTGGACGATGAACTCGCCCAAGAACTGTTTCGGTATAACCAGTTTTTTTTAACCACCCAACTGTATCTTTCGTAGTTTTTACAATTTGTAAAAATTTCATGTTTTATTCCCCTTCCCTAACAGTTAAAACATTTTTATTGAGTTTTTGTGTTGCAATCAATTCACCATTCTCCAACCAATAACCCATTTTGCTTTTAGCGATTTTTCGGGTCATTTTGAAACGCTCCACCAAATAATTAACAAGTGAATTTGTTCGAGCTTGGGGACTTGAGGAAAAAGCTGAACCGTTTGAATATCTTCGCTTTACTTCTTTAAAAATATCGATGCGTTGCATGGCAGTGATCTCTTCACGCTCTTCCAAAACCGTATCGATCTTGTCCGTCCAATCCTCAAGCAAACCACTTTCATTCCGAACAAACTTGCGTATTCCCATTGATGCAAATTCGTTCGTTTTAACAACAGCCCCGGCAGCTAAACGATTGTGATCGTGCTCCAATTCCAACAAGTGGCAAAGCTCTTTTTCCTCTTTTGCTGGTAAACTCCAAAGAGCATAAACAAGCCTCGAACCGTCTACTAATGCGGTTGTTCCTCTGATAGCTTGCCTTGCCTCTTCTGGTCTTGTAATTTCAAAAGCGGTTTCTTTTCTCATATGATGCGACACCAAAACTGTTGCTCCACACGTTGCACAAAGCTCACTCAATGTGCTCCACCAAAACTGTGCTGCCGATGGATCAGAATTAATATCGGCGTGAACAAATGCTTGTAACGGATCAATGATCACAAGCACCAAATCATCCATCGCAAGTAACTGATCTCGTATCTCCAAATATTGAGGGGTGTGATGCAGTTGTCCTTGAGAATTGGAAATCCAAGCATGAGCTCCCCCGGCATCAGGTAACGGAACAACAAACAAATTGCCTTGTGCTTTTTGTCGCAAATCGGAATCCATGTTATCGAGTCTGCGATGAACGGCTCCGGCAGAATCTTCGGCGGTAAAAAAAACAACTTTGCCAAATTTTTTTATCTGACCACCTAAAGAGTGTTGTTCATCAGAGTTCCAATCATCACTTCCACCAGCAATTTTCAACGCTAAATCCAAAGCCAAATAGCTTTTACCTAAACCTCCAATAGCAGCCAATAACATCGGAATTTTCATCGGAATAATTCCATTGACAAGCCATTGAACAGGCTCTGGTGTTCCTTGAAATTTATCGAGCCCCCAATTTGTGATTGATAGCTTTTCATCAGTCTTTTTTTTTACTTCATCGATTGTTAAATCGTTCAAGATTTTTAAATCACCTCGTTTGGCGCGATTGATTTGATATTGAGCTCGTTGCCTGAATAAAGTAATTCCCCGGTTGTCTTGCTCCAAGTCAACGCCTCTCGTATTCACTTTCGATTCATAAACCGGATACGCTTGATCAACAAATTCTTCGAGCTCTGGAATGCTTTGGTTAACGTCAATGAATGCGTGGAGTTCAGCAAGAATTGTTTTGTACATCACCCCTTCTCGACCATCTTCGGCTTTGAAGGGATTTGTGCCATAACTTACTTCTTGGATGGAACTTGTTGCGTGACCGTTTGTTGTAGGCTCGACCACTAAATCGATTAACCAATCGGGAGCTTCCGCAATCAAATCCCATTTTGTTTTGTAGCTGTTACCATTTTGATGGACACTTGGTTCACAGACAACAAATCCACCTTCACCTCTGACATCGAGCCCCGGCCCTAAAACATTTTTACCAGTGATAATTTTTTTGTCTTTAGGAGCTCTAAAAAAATAATGCCGACCACCTGATCCTGTTATGGTTTGCAAAGTTTGCGGTAAATCATCAAATTCTAACTGCAATTGCAAAAGAGATTCATCGCCGTCTTTGCCTTCCCCCAAATCCACATCAAGCACAAAAATATTGTTGCTAATGCTCCCGGTGATTAGTCCTAAATTGTAATCTTCAAAAGAACCAGCTTCGCCAAACCAAGCGTCAAGTTTCTTTGTAGTCACTCCTGTTTTTTGCAATCCATGCCACGGCATCGCTGGATGCTTTCCAACAGATACGCATTGCTGTTCATAATGGCAAGTGCATTTCGTTTGATCATCAGGTCGGTGACAAGGAATAGGATGCAATCCCATTTTTAAAAATTTTAACGATGTGTCGAGTAAATTCATTTTTGAAAGACCGCCGGGTCAGATTTGGCATAGAGCGAGGAGGTTTATCTGACCCGGCGGAAGGGTAATCATTCAAACTCAGGATTTTCGTTTTTTGGTTTTTGCTTTGGCTTTGGAGCTTCAGCCACTTCATCACCGTCTAACACACTTGGACGAGCTACCCACTTCACAATTTCAAAAGTTGGTATTTTTGTCGATCCTTTTCCTTTATAACTTTCTTTATCAGCACCCGTGATTGTGACAACAGGAACCTTCGCATCGGCAAAACGATTGCTAACTTTTTCAGCTTCGTTATAGAGATTTGTTATAAATTTGTTGATCCCAGTGCCGTTGGATGAGAACTGCCTCACAGGAGCATCATCAAATTGATTTTTGCTAAAAACCTTGCAAATGAATCCTTGTTTCCATTCTCGCTCATCGGGTCTAGCTGTTCGTTTGTTGTCGGGCCAAGGCTCCCACTCTCTCATTCCAACATCGAGGAGCAACCAACCAAGTTCAATTTTTTCAACATCCCAAATGGCCGGGCCATCCCAATCAAACGAGTAGGCTCCATCTTCCGATGACAAACTCCACTCATTGTCTCTTGGGCTATATTTCAAATACGGTACTTTTTCTGCACTACTGAGTTCAAGCGGCATCACTTTTTTCCTTTTCTACGTTAATTAAAATTTGCTCGAAGGTTGGATTGTCCTTCCAATAAAAACTAGAAGGATCATGTCCGGCACTTCGAGCGAGCTTAATGGGATCATTTGAGAGACTTAAAAAGTGATTCATACGAATCACCGCAGCTTTCGCAATTCCCAAAAATTCTTTTTTGTCTTCTTCTTCCAATGTGAGCTCAACAATTTTTTTAGGCGTGACATAAACAAACTTAACCGGGCAGTTCATAGCAAAGCTGTAGATGCTGGCTTGAATGCCATGACCTTGACTCCACCGGGACGGAGCTCTCATCGTTGTCTTGAGATCAATGATTAAAGGTTTATCCTCATAATAAAAATCGAGATAGCCAATCGTTTCAATTTTGTCGTTGGGCTTTTTGCCGAACCGAAAATCCATTTTAATTTTGTGTTGATGATTTCCCATTTGACGAGTCGGTTCGCCGTATTGCTTAAAATGTTCAATCGCCAAGCAAATCATTGATTTAATTTTTTCGTAATGCTCACTAAGATCATCTGTCATTAGACCGCCTTGGCTTTTCACTTCAGCGTCAAATTGTCGAACAGCCATCGCTGTGCATTCATTAAGTGATGTTTCTGGGAAAAACAACTTTTGAGCTAATCCGGTTTCCACAGCTTTTCCAACGAAGGCTGCATAACCCACTTTAAATTTCTGATTAAGCAAATAATTCACGCACCATCCTGATTGATCAGCCATAAAACGATTGATGCTTGATGCACTCAAATGATCAATTAATAATTTTTCAAAATTGTTCATAAAATTAACCCGGCAATTGATTCGCTAACTGCCGGTTTAGAAATAAAATCATCTTTTTGGAAATGAAAACTCGCGACAACTAGACTCCCATCTAATCTGGTTTTAAAGGGAATGTTCATGTGACGTAAGGTTTGAGCTTGCTTGGAGTGCTGTTTCTTTCCCGTGATTTCTATCAATTCTTTTTTGGTTAAAATCATTTATTCATGTCCCTGCTTAATTCCTTCGCTAATGCAATCAGTTTTTTTAGCTGTGCCGGGCTGTCGCTCTTACTTTTGAAAATAAGAATCGCAGCTATCAGTTGTTCAAAATCTTTTTCTTCCATTTTTAATTATTTGTTGTGCTTAACTTCATACATTGAGAGTAAATTTTTTTGCGTAGTTTTGTTGTGCTCCGTAATACCCGATGAGTGAAGCATCGGCCCTGTTGTGATCTTTTTTGCGTTCAAAGAAATGACTCGAATCAGGGAACAATTCGCAAGCCCTTTTTCTCGAACCGTCTTTGCCTTTTGGAACAGCCAACGATTTTGTCCATTTTTGTGGAGTCACTTCCGAAAAGGGAATTTTTAGGGCTGCCAAAATTCCCTTAATAATTCCGTAACTTGTTCCGAAAGAAAAAGTGGAGCTCACACCTTGACCGGGCATGGCTGCAACACGCTCAAGCCAAGCGTGATCAGGTTTGATCTGTCCGATTATTTTAGCGAGTGCGTGTTCGTCCAATCTTTTTTTCATCGTTTTTCCGCTTTTGATTTGAAAGTTTGGCATATCATGTACGGCGATTATGGGAGCTAAATTCAAATCAAAAACTGCGATGGCTCCATCTCTGCCGGGATCTATGCCAATCACTTTCATACATTGCCATCGATATCAGAGATGTCGGATGTTGCCTTAATCATATTTTTGCGTTCTCGATCAATGAAACGCTGCCGATCTCTCGCAGGAAGCTCAACCAACTCTCTCATTTTGGTAACCAGTGGGCAATTGTCCGAGAGCATATTCTTCGTGACCGAATGCAGAATTGGCGAGTGCAAAGTTGAATCTTTTGTTTTTACGTGCATATCACGCATCAACATTAATGCTGATTTTATTTCAGCAATGTCGTACCCTTCGTAATAACTTAAATAAGTTTTGCACAACACATTCATTGCCCACCCGAAATCTTGCCAAACTTCTGCTCGATCAAGCTCAAGTAGAACTGCTTCTCGAGTTGCTAACGGGTCTAATTCTTGTTCTTCCTTTTTTGTTTCAACCACTCCACCACTAATGATTTTTAATGGTGCTTTCTTTGCTTTTGTGCTCATTTTCACTCCCCTTAACAATAAAATCACTTAACTCAAATCGCAAATTTTTTTGCTTTGCAATATACGCCAAACAAAAAAGATGTTCGCCTCTTATGTTTTTTCTACGCACCCACTGCGCGATTGTTGTCACACTCAAATCACAATCAAAATACTTCTTGTAATCCCCTGACAATTCTCTCGCGCTGCCAAAAACATTTATGATGTCTTTAATGTCAATTGTTAACTGTATGTTTTCCATCACTTTTATTTTATTTTGTCTTTTTTTAATTTCATGTTGCACTCAAAAACAACTTGTAAGAGCGAATTAAAACCTTAAACCAAGACTCAATTAGGTGTCAAGATGTCGCGCCTATTTTTTATTTTTGTCTCAAAATCCGTTTTTGTGTATCATGTTGTTTAATACAAAACCACAACGGCAGAACGGGTGAAACATGAACGCAGAAAAGAAATTTGAATTAGTTGAAGGCAAGAGCTTTCAGCAAAAGTTACTAGAGCATATGCAGATAAAAGGGTGGAACCAAACGCAATTAGCGAAACAAGCTGGACTGAAAGGTCGAGATGCCATAAGTCGATATGTCAGAGGAGTCTCTAAGCCATCGCGCATAGCTCTCACAAAAATTGCCAAAGCCTTCAACGTGCCAGAGGAATATTTGCTGCCCGAATATGATGTTCTGGAAACCAGCAAAAACACGTTGAGCATGAACACCTACGAATTAGATGAAACAAAAGTTCATTTCAAAGCAAACAAAGTTATCACAATCGATCAAGCCAACCGAATATTTCAAATTTTGACCGAATCTGATGGGCCGCAAAAGAAAAAGTAATCCGCATCACCTTCCTTCAAATATGTATCTCAAGGGGAGATCAATTTGGATTTCCCTCGGCCCTGATAAAAAGATGCGAAACATTGGGCTTATGAGCCCTGAAACCATTCGTTATGGTGAGCAGTTGTTAGCTAAAAAATCATCAGCTAATACGGTTAAAATTATAGCGGCGATGATGGAATTAAAAAAAAGTGAGGTTTCACCGGGATCGTTAAGGCAATACCGATCCACGCAAAAGTTTTGTGAAAAACATTTTCGTTTGATGGAATTGGAAAAAATAAATTCCGCGATGTTTATAAAACTAAAAACTACAACTTATTTAAATCGACCTACACGTTTCAACAAAATCTTGCAGTTCATGGGAATGGTTTTTAAATTTGCGATTGAGTGCCAAGTGGTTGCAATTGATGTTACTGCCAGCGTTCAACCAATGAAAATCAAAAGAAGAAAAGTTTTGATAGAATCAAGCGATTTGCATAATTCCATTGAAGTAATGAAAAATTCTGCCACGCCGATTTATGGTTGCGTTATGGAGATGTTGTATCTAACGGGTCAACGCTTGGGAGATGTTCTGAACATTAAATGGAAAGACGTGAGGGACGAACACATTTATTTTAAAACTCAAAAAAGAGATGCCTTGGTTGCTATTGAAATCTCACAATCAATTAAATTTTTGTTGAGTGAAATAAAACGGATTAATCGGGATTTTGTTTGTGAAAGAATTTTTCACAAAAGGGGAAGGGAAATTTCAAAAGATGTGATTGGTCATCACCACAGAAAAGCACTTAAATTGCTAGGCGTTAATCCTGCAAATTTTAATCGAAGAGATGTTCGACCTAAAAGTGCAACTGATGTTTATTTGCAAACATCGGAAAGTTCTGGGGAACAAGAAGGTTTAAAGAATGCGAAGGCTTTGCTCGGTCATACTAACTTTCAAATGACAGAACATTACTTAAAAAAGAGAATCCACAACGTAGGGCGTGGGCCAGAAGTTTTCTCAAACGTAAAAAAACTTTCAAAAAAAAAAATATAACCATTGATTACAAAGAACAAAATCTTCCAAAAAACAGCTAAATATTTTGAAAGTGAACGATCATTTATTATTAATAATTAACAAGTTAAGCAACTTTTTTAGTGAAATTCTTTATATCACTGCATATATTTTTATTATTTAAAATCATTGCGTTATCTTACCTGTTTTTCAAAATTTTGAAAGACTTTCAAAATAATTGTCAATTAGGCAAAGGCTCGAACGCCTTTTTTGTCGATGGTTAGAGCGTTTTGTCGTGGGTCATCTAAAGGATCGTTTGAAACCGAAATATGAATCCAGCTATCATATTCGCAAATGATTTGGTCGTAAGGTATTTTAGCGTCAATAATTCTTTGAACGCCCTCTTTTGGCGATACACCTGATATACGAATATCTGCCGCACAAGCCTTGAGATGTTGCGAGGTATCTCGGCTGCCAACCGCATCATTCAACGCTTTGCATCTAAAGCCAGAATTGATAAATATAGGCGTTTGGAAATGATCTCTTACTTGTTGTAATAGTTCTGCCAGCCTTCTCAAATTTTGCAACTGAAGATCGTTGGGTGTGTTATCGATACCCAATCGAGCAGCAGTTCCCGAAGCTGTTAGCTCGTCCAGAGAAAAGTTTTTAGTCAGTCTCATTTTTTAAATTTTGTCAAACCGCGCAAGCCAAAAGAAGCCGCAATACTGGCAAAAATGGCTATCTGAAACCATTGTGGAGTATTGTCGAGAGTTTCAAAGCCTTTTGCTACATGATCTGGACTTATGAACGACATCAAAATAATAATGAGGAAGGCAAAAGTCCACGCCTCATCCTTCCAACTGTCTTTACTAGCCTCAGCCATAATTTTTTCCCAGCCGACCTCGGACGTTGCCAACTGCTTTCTAATTTCACTTTCGGTTTCGGCTTTGGTTATTTCGAGTTTGCTCTTTGCCTTGGATTTTTCAAGCCGACTTTCCACTAAAGAGCCCACTAGATTTGAAACAGGCCCAATCAATGTTTGCCACATCGTCAAGTTCCTTTCTTTTTGATTTTTTCCATAACGTAATTTTTTGCTTGCTCAATATTTTCAAATTCTCGCACGATAACATGGTTTGGAATCGTCCAATTTCTTTGACTACTGACAATGTGATATCTGCCAAAAGAATCTTTATATACTAAATATTCCAATTACCACGCTTTACATGACCAATAACGTGCGGTTGTTTTGTCGCTTGCCGTACCGCACTTATGTCTCGCTCTAAAACTAGCCCGGCTTGCTGGTTGATTCTTTTTAATCTTCATGTTGGGATCGCCAAAAGTCACTCGCTTTGTTTTTCCATTGTCGTTCACAAACACAACAGATTTTTTTTTGCCATAACTAACTTCACCTTTGCGAATGCGTCTTGGTTTATTCAGTGCAACTTTCTTTCCTTGATAAATTGCCATTACTTCTTCTTTTTCTTTTTAACTGTTTTGGCTGCCGCCCTAAAATTTGCGGCAGTTGGAGCACCTTTGGTTCCCACTTTTTTCATTCGCTCACCAGATCCAGCTTCGATTCTAGCTCGCTTGGCGCGAATATTTGCATACAGACCTTTTTTTGCAGCCATACTATTTATCTCCCTTTTTAACCCATGCTTCTTTAGCGTAAAAACTTGCAACAATCGCAGCTACGCTTACAAAATACGTTGCTGCCATATCGCCTAGAATAGTTGCAGCTTGTCCCAACCCTAGCCACATTGCAAAAACAACAGCAAACGGATATAGCAGCATTCCAGCCAATGCAAACCACGCCATCCTTCGCTGACTGTCAGCCATTTTATCGGCATTTTCGATTTGCAAAATGCGTTCTTCTCGCTGTAGCTCCTCGTCCGTAATTATTCCATTTCTGTCCAAATCGTGACTTGAAAACTGCGTATCAGGTTCAAACTTCTTTTGTCCTGTCAACTCTTCAACTCCTACAATAAATATGCTCACCACTTGCCAGCTTTTTGCCCTGCTTGAATGGCAAAATCGATTAAAAACCAAATCATAAATCCACCGAAACCCAAAATAACAACAATGGTTCCATAGTGAATACAATTATCAATAATGGCTTGCTTTCGTTTTTTTTCAGCTTCCCTATATTCTCTTTCTTCTCGAATAAATTTAGCTCTGTTTTTTAAAAA
>CENH01000013.1_pt1 | contig 12776 bp, 22 predicted proteins | sample 530171 | NCBI WGS metagenome assembly CENH01 (sample SAMEA2591132, study PRJEB7988) | marine metagenome | biome: marine biome (ENVO:00000447); feature: deep chlorophyll maximum layer (ENVO:xxxxxxxx); material: saline water (ENVO:00002010), including plankton (ENVO:xxxxxxxx) | depth 70 m | reverse complement strand
AAGACCCTGCTATCACAGAGATAGCACGACTAAAACAGTTTGACTTACTTCAACAGTCAGACAAACCTACAGTATCAAAGGACATTGGCGTTCTTGTAATAGATGAATTGTCTATCGAGAAGTATGGTCAATGGCCATGGAAACGTGATGTTCTTGCAGATATTATTTGGAAACTTAGAGAAGATGGTGCTGGTGTTATTGTATTACCAATACTATTCTCTGAGGAAGATAGACTAGGTGGTGATGATGATCTTCAACAAGCACTTCAAGATAACTACGTTGTCATAGCTCAAACAGGAACAAATCAAATCAACAAAAATGCAGTCTCTCGTGGAGTTGCAAAAATAGGCCCACAACTTCCAGAGTTGTCTTACTGGTTATATAAGTGGAATGGAATGTTAGGCCCAATACTAAATTCAGATGGTGTTGGTGTAATTAACACTGTTCCAGAGATTGATGGTGTTGTTAGACGACTACCTTTGCTTATGGCATCACCTCATGTCGATAATGATATGAATGTCGCTTATGAAATTTATCCATCAATTCCTGTTGAGGTCATGCGTGTTGCAACAGGACAAACAAGTTATCAGGCAAAAGCAAATATTGGTGGTATTGAAGCTATTCGTGTGCCAGGCTTACCAATTATTAAAACAGATCAGAACGCAAGAATTTGGTTGAGATGGAACAAAGTGTTTGAACAGAAAACTGTTGCAGCTGACGATTATAAAGATTTTGAAGGAAGAACAGTTATTATTGGTGTAACTGCTGAAGGACTAGGTGGTTTTGTAGCATCACCAACAGGTGAGAGATACGCACATGACGCAATGGCTACAGCATTACAAACAGTTCTAGATGGTGAACACATACAACGACCCTACTGGGCAAAAACTGTTGAAATACTTTCGACTTTAATTCTAGGTATACTTATTGTTTTAATTGCACGATTTACTCCATACAGTGTAATAGGTTTAAGTATGATTGCATTTGTGAGTGGACTGATTTATCTGACACAATATGTTTGGGCGAATCATTTATATTTACTTGATGTCACCATGCCAATCACTGTGATTGTACTGGTAGGTCTACATGCAATCTTTAATCGTTTCATATTAGAGTTTAAACTTAAACAACAAATCAAGAAACAGTTTGAACACTATCTTGCACCATCAATGGTTGCAAAACTACAAAAGAATCCTGAGTTACTTAAACTTGGTGGTGAAACAAAAGTCATGACGTTTATGTTTTCTGATATACGAGGATTTACACCTATCTCTGAAAAGTATAAAGGTAATCCAGAAGGATTGACAAAACTCATCAATAGATTTTTAACACGCATGACTGACGTAGTAATCGCAAATGGTGGAACGATTGATAAGTTTATGGGTGACTGTATTATGGCATTTTGGAACGCACCTCTTGACACACCATTTCACGAACAAGCTGCATGTAAGACTGCGTTAGAGATGCTAGAAGAATTAGCAAAATTAAATAAAGAGTTAGAACAAGAAGGTTTACCCACAATCAACATTGGCATTGGTATAAACACAGGTGATGCTCTGGTAGGTAATATGGGTTCAGAACAAAGATTTGATTATTCGGTGATAGGTGATGATGTAAACCTTGCAAGTCGATTAGAGAGTAGCTCAAAGGAACTTCAAACTACTCTTGTCATCGGTGAGAAAACAATGAAAAATGTGGACTGCTACAAGTTTGAATCACTAGGTACAATTAAAGTAAAAGGTAAGACAGAGAAAATTAAAGTCTATACTATTCAGCAATCTGCTGTTGTGTCATCGTAGCTGCACAACCCATTTCTTTCATACACATCATTTTAAAATCCATTGAAGTGCCATCACTTTGTAAAATGTTTAGTTTTACATCAATTCCATCTGATTGACTGGTATAAGAATTACCTTTACCATATTGTGTAATACTTAATTCAAAATTATCACCATAGTGAAAAACAGAAACCTCATTGTTATCGTCACTAATCGACACGTTGGTCGATAAAAATAGAACTGCTCCCATCACCCAAGCGATAGTCGTAGTATTCAAAGTCGCCTTGTAAAAAGTCAATGGTATATCCTCCTTGTGTGCTTAGTTTAAGTTTATAGTATTGTCCATTTCCATAATCATATCTTTCTAATATCCAAAACCCACCATCAATTTCTAGTGATGTTCCTGTCTCAGAGTTAAAACCTTCATCTTCAAAACTTAACAAGAATTCTTGCTTTGAAAATTCATTTCTTAGTAAAGCTGCAAGAGCTCGATTAATTTGTTCCATGATGTCAACAAGTAACTCACCCAAATAAAATTGAGTATTATCAAGTTCTGTTTTCCAGATCATTTCAATGGTATCATCTAAAGGATTAGATTCTAACACATCAAAGTCTAAAAAGTCAATACCCATCAAGTCTGCAAACTTTTTCTTTTTTAGTTCTTGATTATATGAACCATCTTCATCGGCTGGTTCTGCTTTACGAATAATTAGCATATTATTCATGTCAGATTCACTCAACTCCAAAACAACAGGTGGACTTGGTGGTGTACCAGATGAGGATACCACAGTTGTTTGAAATGCTTGATTCATAATTACTTGACCAACATCACTTTCAACAACAATCTCACCAACCACACACATTCCAGATGTATCACAACTTGGTAGGAGAGTGATCATAGAGCCACCAATTTCATCAACAATCATAGCAAAGTCTGTTCCACGAATACCAATTGTTGCACTTGGTGTGCTTACAGTTACGTTTTGTTTTGAGTTTTTTGCAATTTGCCCAGAGGCATATCTAATCGTACCCAGACTTGCCTTTAGACTAAGTGAACCTGTTTTTTGTTTGGTATCATAAACAAACTCATCTATTACTAAACGACTATTTTCTGTAACATCAACTCGTGTATCATCTACAAAATCAATACGAACTCGACCATTTTCAGTTGCCACTGTGTCCATTGACTGCACATTTAGATCAATGGACACATCTAGTATGTCTTTATCTCGTTCTATTACGGAAGAACCTTTACTCTCCGTTACAGAACCTATACTAGCAACAACTGTTTCACAACTTATTACTAATAAAAGTATCAACAAACATTTTGTCATGATTAAGGTGAAACGTATAAACCACCAGCTGAAGTATCGTCTTGATAGATGTCTATATCAGCATTATCACCACTTGTTTTAATATCAACAGTAGTATCATAGATACCACGTTGTGTGACATCAATTGCTCCGTTTTCACCAGTGTGATCTATGACTAGAGTATGTCCATCAATATCACCATCACCATCTATATCAACTTTTACAGTGTTACCTAGTGTACCAAGTGAATTATCAATATCAATTGTTGTACTGGCTGATGCACCATCAACACTCATTTCAAGTATGTTGTTATCACCATCAATTGTGATATTTGCAAGTAAGTCTTGAGAATCAGCAGTTCCACCGATAAAAATGTCTAAGTCACTTAAACTACCATTGATCGTAATATTTGCAGTGACATTTTCACAGTTTGTTGCAGACGTTGAGTCACAAGTCATGTTTATGTCGTTAGATGAACCATCAATTGCCCAAGAGCCAGTGTAAGTGTTACCACGAATTGCTGCAGTAATGACGTTACTGTCTCCAATCTGTGAGATTGAGAATGTCATATCACTACCTTCCAACACACTGTCCGTACTTGAATTGCCAATTGTGTTATCTTGACCACGTTGTTGTATGTCTAAATCTAAATTGTCACCTATTTGCTCGATATAGATGTCATTTGCAAATGACAGTGAATTCACCGAGAGCAAAATTGCCATAACGAATAAATTTTTGTGTTTCATATTTACTCCTTAAATTTCCAAAGACCATTAGTGGCTCCTTTGTTTATTAATTGTATGACAGCTGCTTCAATCGCAGACCTTGTAGCATAATTTACAGGTTCATTTGTAACAATCCCTGTTTCAAACTCCAAAGTCTTTGTTCCTAAGTCTAAAAACTTAAATATGTCTATAGACGATCTATAACTAGCAATAGTTTTTTCTGTTGCAACACTCAATAATACTTCACCTGTGTTCACACTTATTAAACGCATGACCACAGTTACAGTATCAATACTATATTCTTGTGAAGCTCCAATACCTAAGTATCGAGCTCCAGTACCACCAGCGGTTGTAATCGTGTCATAACCCACTACACCACCTTCCAATAATAATCCAGCAAAAGTTAGAGGCTTCAATGTATGACCATCTTCATAACGCTCTCTTGTACTTCTTATTAGTTGTCGTTCTTTAACTAGATTGTCTATTCCAGTTCTCTCGACAACCTTAAACCAAGTTCCATTTCCTACCTCTTGTAGTGCTTTAATGACCCATGTCTCTGCACCCTGTGTTACTGCACTACTTAGATTGGATATGGTGTTTGATGGTTTTCTTTGTCCTGTTTTATCACCAAACGAATAAACAGCAATTGTTATTGTATCACCATCCAACTCAGGTACACTGTCCATTTTTTCTTGTAATGGATTTTCACTTACAGTTGGTGGTTCAAATTGTGGTGGTGGTAAAGTCGCACAACCACTCATTACAATAACCAAACTTACTAACAATAACTTCAAAATGCAAATCCTGATATTGGTACAGTTAACTCAGTTGTTGTACCATCTACATCTAATATAGTTAATGTGATGGTATCTGTAATCTCATCTCTAACCCATGTCAATGTTGCACCCTCCACTTCAGCCGTTCCTGTTGTAGCTTCACTACATGCAGTGTCATCTGATTCACAAACACCAAACATATTATCTACTAATTGTTTTGAGAGAGTAGCATAAATTCTAGATTGTACGTTAGTCAAGAACTTATTTAAAATCGTGTTTGCTTCTTCTCTTTCAAGAGCTGCTTGTTCAGACTTCCTGTCATCTTTAAGTTTTTGTTCACGATTGTATTGTAGTTGCTCAATACTCAATACATGATTACTATATCCAATACCAGAGAAAGATGGATTTTTAAATTGATGTTGCATTTGTTGAGCATTTACACTTGCTAAGCACAACATCATTAGTAGTAAAAATTTCATTCCTCTTTTTCCTTTTCTTTCTCTTTTAAACTTTTTAACAACTCTTTCTGTTCTAGTATCATATTCAACTTAGTGGTTAATCGTATCATGTCATTGTCTAACATACGAATACGATCAATCAAAGCAATTAGTGTTTTACTTGCTTTACCCAATTCTGGCTTGATTTCATTTGTCACCCACCGCCACACATAGTACACAAAATAGGCAAGTCCCATCGCTGCAATAATTGGAAATCCAAAGTCTTGTATGACCTCTGCCCACTCAAATTTAATCACGCCTTGCATCCTCCTTTCCCTCGTTGGCTGCAATACGATCAATGTTTGGTTTTACATCTAACACATGAGATAATAAAGTGTCAATCTTAACGAGGTCATTATTCATTGTTTGTACTCGATTATCGAGAGCCTGAATAATACCAACAAGTGACTTGACCGAACCTGTGACTGAAGCAAGAATGAATTTAAGTGTAATGAAAACAAATACGCCAGCGGCAATGGCTCCAGCTATTGGAAAGCCAACCTCTGACATGAATTTAACAAACTCCATAATAACTCCATTTTAATCTTATTTATAAAAAAACTTGACAGTTCTTGTATTGGTGGTGTATAATCGACACATCATTCAAATAAAGAGGTAAATATGAATTCAAGGCAGAAAGATTTTAAAGAACAACACAAAATGATAAAGGGTTTAAGTGTTGAGGTCAGAAATAATGATGTAAACAAGGCACTCAAAATATTCAAGAAAAAAGTAATGGAAGATGGACTTCTAAATAATATTCGAGACAGAGAACATTTTGTTTCAAAAGGTAAAAAACGTAGACTGGCACAAGCAGCAGGTAGACGTAGATGGTTAAAACGTGTCGAAGAAACTACAATTAAAAAACAGAGGTTGTATTAATGGCTGATGTAATTCGTGGGCCGTGGGATAATGTAAAAATCCCAGAGAGCACAACTAACACAGACGAACTTAAACATGAAGAAAATGTCAGGACTCTCCATGACATTGCAGAAAATGTTATAAAGATTGATGAACTTACCAGAGGTATAATGGTACAACTTATACATACTTGTAGCGAGGTGGGTTATGATATTGCATCTGATGATTTTATTCAAGATATGGCGTTTCTTTCAGAAAGTCTACGATCAGCACTATATCGTCAAAACAATCTCAAACACCCACTAAGTATATTAAACGATCATTTGTTTACTGATCAGGGGCACGTTGCTGATGAAGATAATCAACGTACCTTGCGAGTTGAGGTGATTAATGACTTCATAGAATTTTTACAAATGGAAGATAATGATAAAAAATAAAGTATTTTATTAGGAGTATAATTATGGCAGGCAGTACATTACTTTTTTCAGAAGTTTTAGATCGAGTACATAAGGCTAAAACAAAAGATCAAAAAGTTCAAATATTAAAAGACAATAGCACTAACGAGTTGCGTATGCTACTCAAATCATCATTTGACCCAAACATCAAATGGTGTATTCCAGAGGGTAAAGTTCCCTACCTTCCAAATGATGCCCCAGCAGGAACAGAACACACAGTTCTAGCTTCTGAAGCTCGTAAACTTTGGCATTTCATTGTGGGTGCTGACCAAGCAACTAGACAATCTCAAAAAGAACATATGTTTATTCAGATATGTGAAGGACTTCATGAGAGTGAGGCAAAACTACTCTGTGAAGCAAAGGATAAAAACTTACACCGAGTATATAAAGGTCTATCACACAATGTTGTGAAAGAAGCATTTAATTGGGACGACAATTACGTCACACCATAAAGAATAGTGTACACGGCTGAGTTATCTGACCTCTCGACCTCTCGCCCCTTAGTCGTGTACACACCTACTTGACAAAACATGTTTAATCGTGTTATGATTATATTATGATTGAGTTTGACTACAATTTAGATTACAAAAACATTTTGTTCTCACCAAATGACAAAAGATACAGAATTGGTAGGGGTGAGCAAGGTGTTTTGTTGGTCAGACCATATACAAATGATATTTGTAAACATTGGAGATTTAAAACACCAACTGAGGCACACACATCAGCTAACACCATTTACAAAATGTATCTTGACTACAAAAGTAATAATGATTTCGTAGGTATGGATATGTGTCGTAAATTTTTAGAGATGGGATTTACACGAGCTAGACGATATGCAAATCACAATGATGGTAAAAAGTATGATGAAAATGGTAACGTCAAACCACAAGAGTCAGACGCTTTAACATCACATTATGCAAAGTCAGCAACAATTTTTAAAGAGTATCGTGATATGACTGCAAAAGACCCAGTGTATATTGAAATGAGAAAAGAGTGGAGAGAGAATGAACATATTTTATTTACATGAAAATCCAATACAAAATGCCAAGTGGCATGTGGATAAACACATTGTCAAGATGCCCACAGAGTACGCTCAGTTACTCTCTACTGCACATCGTGTGTTAGATGGGGATATGTATTATGGTAAGACAGTAAATGGTCGTAAGATCAAGAGATGGACTCTCAGGGATACTAGAGAGAACAAACTATACAAAGCATCTCATGTAAATCACCCTAGTGCTGTTTGGGCTAGAGAAACAAGAAGTAACTACATGCTATTATATAAAATTTACATGGCATGTCTTGCAGAATACACTTATCGTTATGGTAAGCAACATGGTGCTGGTAAAATATCAGGTGAACTTTTACGACCACCAAACAACATCAAGAGTGGTGAGTTAACAGAGATGCCACAAGCAATGCCAGATTATTGTAAAGTACATATTACAGATGATTACGGAAATAAAGTTGGAAATCCGATAAAAGGTTATCGTAACTACTACATAAACGAGAAGAATAGATTTGCAACTTGGAAAAACAGACAACCACCCTCGTGGTATTAAAAGGTAATCAAAAAGGTAATCATATGAAAATAGCAATTGTAGTAGTGATAATACTTAATTTAAGTGGTGATTTAGATCATAAGACAACAATCCGAGAGCAGTGTCCTGATATGACTGTTATCGGTGACAAGTTAGAAAACATGAAACAGGAAGGTCGTATCCTAGATTATGGTGCGGCTTGTTTACCTGCTGAGTTTGAGGGAACTATGCTTTAACTATGCCAACATACACATTTAAAAATAAAGATACAGGTGAAGTCTTTGATAAAATAATGAAGATTGCTGACAAACCAGATTATCTTAGAAATAATCCAAATATAGTGAGTGTTGTTACAGCTCCTGCATTTGTTGGAGATCATATCATTCAAAGGACAGATGCTGGTATGAAAGAGGTGTTTAGTAGAATTGCAGATAAACACCCAAGCACACCACTTGCTGATAGATTTGGTGACAGTCGTACCAGTAAACAAGTTAAGACTGAACAAATTGCTAAAAAATATGGTCTCAAGAAAAATTGAGTATAAATAAAAATTGTGTAAGGTTGCAAAATAAATTCTTATATGAGCATCTTCACAGGGGAAGGTGACAGGGAGTTACTTTCCCCATTTTATTACCGAGAGTAAACTATGGCAAAGAAAACAGAAATCACTTCGACAGATTTAATTGATATTAAACCAATTACTGATGCACAGAAGGTTGTGTTTAGTTCTTGGAAGAAAGGTCAAAATCAATTTCTTTTTGGTTGTGCTGGTACAGGAAAAACATTTATATCACTTTATCTGGCACTTCAACAAGTATTAAAAAACGATACACCTTACGATAAAGTAATCATTGTTCGTTCTCTCATACCCACACGAGAAATTGGTTTCTTGCCGGGCGATGAGGAAGATAAATCTGCATTGTATCAAGTTCCATATTCAAACATGGTTAAATTCATGTTTAAACAAGCAAGTGATCAAGCATTTGAGGTCTTATACGATAGACTAAGAAATCAAGGCTCACTATATTTTTTAAGTACATCTTTTTTAAGAGGTCTGACTTTTGACAATGCAATTGTAATTGTAGATGAGTGTCAAAATCTAAACTTTCATGAATTAGATACAATTACGACACGCATGGGTCAAGACTCAAAAATGTTTTTCTGTGGTGACTTTATGCAGACAGATTTAATTAAAACCGCTGATAAAAATGGACTACACGATTTTATACGAATTATAGAGAACATGAAAGAGTTTAATTGTGTTGAGTTCACTATTGGTGACATTGTAAGATCAGGATTTATTAGAAGTTATTTAATTGAAAAAATGAAACTAGGAGTTGAGTAATGGGTTATTCATTATCACAAAGGTCTTTAGATCGACTAGATGGAGTTGATGAAAAATTAGTTGCAGTGGTCAAACGTGCAATTGAAGTTTCTAATATTGACTTCGGTGTAATAGAGGGACTTCGTACAGTTGAGAAACAAGAGCAACTAGTTGCCCGTGGTGCATCTCAAACAATGAAGTCAAAACATATTGAGGGTCGTGCAGTTGACCTAATGGCTTATGTGAATGGTCGTGGATGCTGGGAACTAGCATGTTATGACAATATTGCAGATGCCATGAAACAAGCTGCACAAGAGTTAGATGTGGCGATTAAATGGGGAGCTGCATGGACTTGTTCTGATATTCGTAAGTGGCAAGGAACAATGGAAGATGCCATGAATGAGTATATTGATACACGCCGTTCACAGGGTCGTAGACCATTTATTGACGGCCCACACTTTGAATTATCATAGGAGTTATTATGGAAAAATCAGTTTTAAGAGACACAATTGTCGTTGGCTTAAAAAATCAAGCATGGGGTGAGATTGCTAAAGCAAAAGCAAACATTGAAATTTATTTAGCAAATCCTGCTGGTATTGGTGAACACTCAGACGTACTTGCTGCAATTCAAGAACAAATTGATATTATTGCCACAAATCAAGAAAGATTAGATGTCATTGAGAATCAAATTACACTAAGACTATAGAACCACAAGGAATATATTATGAATGATTTTACTGTGACTGATAACACTCAGCCTCACTTCACACACGTTGACTTGTCGGTTGAGTTAAAAGATTACAAGACAGAAAATCGTGATGGAAGTCGTTACTATCTAATTGAAAATGACATTTCTTATCCTTCGATTACTACAGTTTTGTCTGATCGTAAAAAGGAAGGATTAATTGCTTGGAGAAAGAAAGTTGGGAATGATGTTGCCAATCATATTTCTAGAACATCTGCGGCTCGTGGAACAAGTATTCACGAAATGTGCGAAAAGCATCTAAATAATGAACCAGTTTTAAAAGATGATCACAAGTTCTTTCCATACACACTGTTCTGTGAATTAAGAAAGACAATTAACATTAGAGTTAATAACATACACGCACAGGAATCAGCACTTTATAGTCACAAGTATAAAGTTGCTGGTCGTGTAGACTGTGTTGCAGAATATGATGGTAAGTTGTCTATCATTGACTTTAAGAGTTCACGTTCACGCAGAACAAACTCTTACAATGAAAACTACTACATTCAAGCATCTGCTTATGCAGAGATGTGGGAGGAAATGACAGGTCAAGAGATTGAACAGATTGTCATTTTAGTCATTACAGAAGATGGTGAAGTGCAAGAGTTCATCAAAGAAAAGTATGACTATCTACCACTATTAGAACAAGCAGTAGAGGATTTTAATCAAACACATGATTCAACTAACGGAGAAAGCACATCAACACTTAGTGAGGTGTGTGAACAATAGGCCTTGCAAAGGAATCAGAATTGGTGTTAAACCAGCTGGTTGTTCGGGTATGATGTATGTGTTTGAATATGATGACATGGGTCAACAAAAAGGTGATTGGGTTTTGGAGTCAAATGATTATAATATTTTCATAGATACCAAATCCCAATTATACCTAAATGGTGTTGAGATGGACTATGTGAAAGAAGGATTAAACGAAGGATTTCAATTTAATAATCCCAACGAAAAAGATCGTTGTGGTTGCGGTGAGAGTTTTACTATATGAAAATACACACTCCAAAAACATTCTCTCTAGAGATTGAGAGAATATCTTTAGAATTAAATATAACACACATGGAAGCTGTAATGTATTATTGCAATAAAAATAATATTGAACCAGTGAGTGTTGCAAAATTAATTACGAAAGGACTCAAAGAAAAAATTGAGGTCAATGCAACAGACCTTAACTACCTACCCAGAAAAGGAAGATTGCCCATATGACACCAGTTGATGTATATCTTATATATTGTGCAATGCGAGCTCACTTTGGTAAAGGGGATTATGATTTTATCAAATACAAAGGTAAAACTAAAATATCTCGTAACTCTTTTTACAAAAGAAAAGATCGAGCTTTCTTTGTAAAACTTGCAAGTAAGTATGACACTGAGCAAGAGATACAAGACTATCTACTTGCAAACTTTGTACAAGACCCAAAAGGTTGGGTTGGTAACTTTTCAGATCAAAACTACGAGGATTGGAAAAATCGTATAGATGATAGTTTAGAGCGTGCTTGGTATTTTTCTACTTATTTGCGTAAAGAAGGTGTGAAAGAGTGGTTAGAGGTGATTGATGGTCAACATCCCAAACTACTGAAAGAATATCTTGGTAAACGTACTCCAATTGAAGAACTTATCTTTATAGATTGTGATTGTCCATATTTGGACATGTGGAATGAGGAATTAAAAGATGACTTTGTTTGGAATGACACATATAAATTGATTAATAATTATGGAAAATTTTTAAATGACAATTTCAATAGTGTACGGAAATGGTGAGTCTAGAAAACAGTGGGATATAAATCAAGAATTAAAACCAGAGGTTATTACTTGGGGCTGTAATGCAATTTTTCGCGAAAAGGTGTTGACAAACCTTGTCTCGGTAGACTATAATATGCAACAAGAAATATATGAATCAGGGTATCCATTAGAGAACAATTGTTGGTTCTCAGATTGGAGTGTCATTCCAGCCATGGTTGGAAAAGAATCCTTTACTTATGGTTGGCCCGAAGAACAAATACATGAGACAGAACAAAAAGGTAGAGATTTCTTTGTTGTGCAGGGTAAAGACCCCAAAACTGTTGATGAAGTTTACCAACAACTTGCAAACAATCCAAATCTTGATAAAGATGATCTACAAAAGAAATTGTTTTTTAGAACAGGTATCTTTATTACTTGGGTTGAGGAAAATGATAAAGTAAGAACAACTGGAATGAAATCTAATTTTTCTGCTGGTACAAATGCACTACTACTTGCATCACAGGAAAGTAAAGAAATATATTTGTTAGGTTTTGATTTAAGTGATTATAATGAGAAAGTTAACAATATATATAAAGGAACTAAAAATTATATCGAGTCTGACTGTAGAGGATTTAATCCTGTGAATTGGAAGGAACAACTAAACCATGTGTTTAGAACCTTTTCAGACGTAAATTATTATTGGGTTAATCCAGTACATGGGCAAGATATAATTGATAGTCACACAAACGTACATACGATAACATACGATAACATAAGGAGAAAACTATGTCTTTAGATTCATTAAGACAACGCAGTTCATTAAATAAATTATTAGACTCAGCAAAGACTGAGAGTGAACCTCAAGAAAAGAAATCTTACAAAGATGAGCGACTATGGAAACCAGAACTAGATAAATCTGGTAATGGTTATGCAGTCATTCGTTTCTTACCAGCAGTAGAAGGTGAAGATTTGCCATGGGGCAAAATTTGGAGTCATGCATTTCAAGGCCCAACTGGTCAATGGTATATCGAAAACTC
>CENH01020499.1_pt1 | contig 12819 bp, 12 predicted proteins | sample 530171 | NCBI WGS metagenome assembly CENH01 (sample SAMEA2591132, study PRJEB7988) | marine metagenome | biome: marine biome (ENVO:00000447); feature: deep chlorophyll maximum layer (ENVO:xxxxxxxx); material: saline water (ENVO:00002010), including plankton (ENVO:xxxxxxxx) | depth 70 m | reverse complement strand
GTTTGTAAATAAAGCTGTTTCACCAAAAGCATTATTGTTTGAACCAGTAGTAACTTTGGCTAATGCTTGAACACCAACACCTGTATTTTGGTCGCCACTTGTCAAATCATCAAATACTTCAAAACCTAATCCTGTATTGTTATTAGCACCATCAAGTGTGCCTGTACCAGCATCATTACTAATGAGTAAACTATTAGTAAAGTCAGCTATGTTATATTTAATACCTACGCCATTGATTGTGCCTGTAACACTTAAAGTAGAACCATCATAAGTAAGACCTGATTCACCATTTAAAGTATTTGCACTACCACTACCAGTTATTACTCTATTATCAGCATTGTTATTAATAGTTGTTCCTGATCCTGCATCTTCCCAAGCAACACCACTTCCTGTTGAGGTTAAAACTTGTCCATCTGAACCTTGTTGACTACCTATTGTAAGGTTATCTGTTTCTAGTGTTCCATCAATATCTACATTTCCACTTATGTCTAATTCAGTAGCAATAATTTTATTATTAAATGTAGCAGCACCTGCATCTGACATATCAAGGGTGAGGGCAGATATTGTTGAGCCATTATCTTTTCCTTTAAATATAATATCTTTGTCATCTACTCTAGACATTATTACAAAGTTAGTGCCTGTATTAGCTAATAAACCAATTTCAGTACCACCATCTTTAAACATGACATTACCACCATCAGCATCTAAATTAATATCTCCACCAACATCTAGTGTTAAATCACCTGCATCAGAAATAGTAGAACCATTTATTGTTATATCATCTACTGTAAGTGTTGATAGAGTTCCAAGACTTGTAATATTAGTTTGTGCTGCTGTTGATAAAGTTCCTGCTAGTGTGCCACCTGTTACTGTTCCTGATGTTGTTATAGCAGAAGAACCTACATCTATGCTTCCAAATCCTGATGTTATTGATCCACCATCTAAAGCACCAACACTTGTAATTTGAGTTTGAGCAGCATCTACTGATAATGAATGTGCAACACCCTCACCTGATGTAGCACCTGTTGATGTAAGACCTGTTCCTGCTGTTATGGTACTTACATAATCGCCTGTAGTGTCTGTTCCAAGTGCAACTGAATTAGCTTGAATTGTTGTAGAAATAGATATACCTGCTGTTCCATCAAAGTTTGCAGTACCTACTACATCTCCTGATAATGCTATTGCCCTTGCTGTTTCTAATGCTGTTGCTGTTGCTGCATTTCCTGTTGTATCTTGGTTTAAAGTTCCTACTACAAAATCTAAAGTACCATCTGAATCATCATAAGTTACTGTAATACCTGTTTCAGTATTACCTGTAACCATGCCACCAACTATATCTTGCACTCTTTCAGTTGTCATATATAGGTTGCTAGAACCTTCTGCAATATCATCAGTATCTAATGTAACTGCCCCTGTTGCTGAATTTACACTTGTTACTGGTGCTGATGATTGTGTAAAGCTAATAACACCTGTAGAACTATTGTAAGAAATATCACCACTAGCAGATATTGCTGATCTACTTCTTGCATTAGTAAAATATAAATTACTAGAACCCTCTGATAAATTATCTGTATCATGGTTAGATAATGTTGAAACTTGTCCTGTTACATTACCTGTTATATTTCCTTCAAATGTAGCAACAAGTGTTCCACCAGCATATCCTGTTCCTGATGTATTAACTGTTGTTGTTGGTTCTACTTGTAAATCTTTAAATAGCTTAAACTTACCTGAATCATTTGCATCTCTAAATAACCCTGCATATAAATCTTGCGATCCTGAAGTGTCATACAATCCATAAAATCCTATATCTAGTGAATCAGCACCAGTATTAGCTTTTGCTAATTTAATCAATGGATCAGTTACAGATAAAGTATCACTATTAACAGTTGTAGTTGTACCATTAACTGTTAGATTACCTGCAATAGTTACATCATCAGGTAAACCTATTGTTACTGTTGCAGTTTCACTACCTGAACCTGATACTTCTATTTCATTAGTTGTTCCTGCAATTGTAGCTACATAATTTCCTGTTGATTGTGTTCCTAAAGTAACGGCATTGTTAGCTAATTGATCTGTTCCTATAGCATCATCAGCAATATCTAATGTTATTGCAGCAGTTTCACTTCCTGAATTAGCTACAGTTATTCTTGTATTACCAGCATCAGCTATAGTTGCTACATAATTACCTGTTGTATCAGTTCCTAAAGCTACACTATTTGCTGCAATAGTTGTAGATAAAGTAATATTACCTGTACCATCAAAGCTAACACCTGAAGCTGTAACATCTCCTGATAAAGCAATAGTTCTACCTGTAGCAAGTGCTGTAGCTGTATCTGCAACAACACCTGATAAATTATTAATAAATGTGTTTGTAACCCTAGCATCAATAGCAGAATTTGCTCTTGCATCTGTATAGTAAAGATTGCTTGAACCCTCGCTAAGATTGTCTGTATCAAATGGTGATAGTGTTATAACTGGCGTTAATGTTCCAGCAGTATCATCATAAGTAAAACTTATACCAGTTCCATTTTGTATTAATGCTGCAACTCGATCATCAGTTCTTTCATTAGTAAAATATAAATTACTAGAACCTTCACCAATATCATCAGTATCAAATGTATGTGATCCACCTAATGCTATTGCTTGTGAATTTACAGTAACACTTGAATTAGCTAACTTAGCATTTGCAATAGAACCAGCTAACATAGCATTTGTTATACCAGTCGCTTTCACTCTAAGTGCATCAGAGTTTATCTCTATAGAAGAATCATCTACGCCAACAGCTAAAGTAACATCTCCTGCTGTACCACCACCAGTCAAGCCATCTCCTGCTACTACAGATGTTATATCAGCACTATTAGTATTAGCTATTGTTAATGTTCCAGCAGTATCATCATAAGTAAGACTTATATTTGCACCTGCTGTTAATAATGTATTTACTTGGTCATCTACCCTTTCATTTGTAAAGTATTTGTTTGTTGTTCCTTCACCTATATCGTCTGTATCTAATGTTATGTTTGCAGTTCCATCAAAACTTACACCTGATATATTTCTTGCTGTAGCCAATGCAGTTGCAGTAGAAGCATTACCAACCAAAGCACCTGTTACTTGATTAAATACTACATTGTCTGATGTTGCTACTGATTGACCAATAGAGAAAGTTACGCCATTACCTGAAGCTGCTGATGTAACACCAGTACCACCTAATAGCGATAAAGTTTCTGAATCAAGATCAATAGCAATAGTAGAAGAACCATCGCTAATATCTAAATCTTGTGCTGTAACTTGGCTATCTACATAAGCCTTAATTGATTGTTGTGTTGCTAATGCTGTTGCAGAATCACTACTTAAATTATCTTCATCTAATATAGAGGTTACTGTTGATCCTGAACTAAAACTAAATGATGTAATACCATTAACAGTTCCAGCATTTATATCTATTGTGTTATTAGCAGTTATGCTAAATGGCATTGTTATCCAAGCATCGTTAGCTGAATTTCTAAGTTTTAAAACATTTGCAGATGTATCAATCCACCACTCATAAGCAAAAGTAGTAGATGGCTCACTTGAACCACTATTGTTTGATGAAATAGCTAACAGAGCATTATTTAAGTCTGTTCTAAAGTTAGCACCTGTTTGGTTTGCTATGTTGTAATCGTGTTGTGCCATATTAAAGTCCTCTTTTTAATTTTATACCTTTGTTTAAAATTTATAAATCATTTGTATTGTAATTTATTGTTATTTCTTGCTCTACAGGTTTACCATTAACAAATTTATATTTAGATGGTGAATAATTACCCTCTACTATTGTTTCATCTTCCTTTATAGGTATATCAGTTATATTACAATCTGAACTTGTAACATATTCTATTATTCCTGTATCTGTTTTATAAATTGTAAAATCTTTCATTATGTTGTGTTATCCAAAGTTACATGAAGTTGCATATGAGTATGATTATAAGTACCTGAAAAATAAACTCTCCAATAAACAGTTGATTGAGTATCGCTAAGTGTAGTTATTTGACCTTGATACATATAAACATAACCTCTATAAGTTCCAGCACTCCAATAAATATTTGTTTCGCCACCTGAAGCATCAGTCCAATTTGAATTATCTAAAGAATATTGAACCCTGCCACCATTCACATCCCCTAATACAGCTGATAAAACTGCTGTATAAGTAGCATTATCTCTAACACTTGTTATGGTTACAGGCACAAAAGAATCATTACTGCCTGTATAAATAGTGCTACCACCAGCACCTCTAATTGCTGATCCATACCTTAATAAAGGCATAAAAGTTTCAGTTGCTAAATGACTTTTAATATCTGTACTAACATTATCAAAATGTTTTACATTTAAAGTATTAGTGTTAATTCTTGCAGAATCTAAAGTATCAGATGTAATGCTGTTTGCACTTAAATTAGATACCTTTGCATCTGTAACAGCATCATCTGCTATTTGTGTTGTACCTACACCACCTGATTTTACAATTAAATTACCACTACCATCTGAATCAATAGTTACATCATCTATTTGTATGTTATCAGCATTTAAAGTTCCAGTAGTAATATTGTCTGCATTTAAGTTTGTTACAGCTACATTACTTGCATTTAGTGTTCCAGTAGTAACATCATTAGCAGATATAGTTCCAAAAACACCTGATGCAGATGTAAGTGTTCCTGAAGCTATATTACCAGCAACTATTGTAGATGATGCTATTTCTGATGTAGTAATAGTACCTGCAACTATTTCTGAAGCTGTAACAGCATTTGCTGCAATACTATCTTGATTTACTGCATCTGTAGCTATCAAGGCATTTGTTACAGCATCATCTATAATTTTTGCTGTAGTTACTGCATCATCTGCTATCTTGCCACTTGTAATTGATCCATCTTTAATATCTGTAGCTACTGTAGGTTCATCTCCAACTGTAAATGTTAATGTAGCTGCTGTAGATTCACTACCTAAAGGATTCAAAGAAGAAACACTTGCAACATAGTTTGTGCCTTTTGGAATAAAATTAAGATCGCAATTTTCAACATCTACTATTTTATTCACAACTTGATTGCCTGAAGAATCAACAACATTTACCCTATATTGATAATTAGGAAAATCAGTTGGCTCATTCCAAGATAAAAAAGGTCTACCAGTAGAACTTGCATCAGTATCAGTAAATGCTAAACCTGTTGGTGCTTTTACAGCATAAGCAGATGGTAAGTTTGCAAGTTCTTCTACTGGTTCTTGTGCTGGTACTTCCCAAGTATAAACATCAAAATATTCTATTAAACCAACAGATACTAAACCATCAGATTGAAGCTCTAATGCTTCAACTCTACATACCTTACTACCAAATCCTAAACCTGCATAAGTAAAATCGACTATATCACCCACATTAAGTTTATACATTTCTGAAGTTCCTAAAAACTGTATTGTTGTTTGATTCCTACTTCTAGTTAAAATAGCCTTACCCATATTATGTGCAATATATGGATCAGTTACATAAGGAAACTCTGCTTTTACCTCTAATTCTTCACCACCATCATCAGAAGTAAAATCACTTGCATCAGTAGTAGCAGAATGTAATATAGTTGCTGTATCAAGTTCATATTTTTTATTACCATTAAAAAATTCTATTACAACTTTGTTTGCTCTTTGATCTTTATTACCATAATCAACAGTTATACCAGCATCAGCAATTATATGATTATCTGTAATACTAAATGTAGAAGAACCAGTATCTTCTATTTGTAATTCATATTTACCATCAACATACAAAAATATACCTCGCATATTTGCAAGTAATTCTTTTGCATTTTCCATAACAGTCTTATTGCAGTCTAAATAACCATTACAATGAAATCTTTTTACTTTTAAAAGATAAGTGCCTGTATTAGATGAATAATCAGCACCTAATGTATCATCAACATAAACTCTATAATCTTCACTAGCATCAAAAAATTCATCCCTTTGCACATCTTTAATATTTTTAGCATTTAAAATAGTAGTTCCACCTGAATTAACTAATGTAATTTGTTCACCAATCTTATTTTGAAACCAATCTGTATTAGCGTTAGTTCCCAAAACACTAATAAAATCATTACCATTATCACCACTCCATGTTAGAGCTTGTGCTGAACCATTATGAAAAGGTGGATCAACTAGTGTATCAGCAGTATTAGCAGCACTTTCAAATGTAGATGTATTTATTTTTGCAATAGGTAAACCCTTACCATATTCAGTATTTGTTATGTAATCTAAAAAACATAAAGCAGGATTATCAGACCATTCATAAGTTGATACAGTTCCAAATGTTTGTCCTGCATCTCTTGGATCAAAAACTTTTTTACCTTTTACTTGTACTGTTAATTGTGGAACACCTGACCAAATACCTTCTTTGTCATAACCATAATGTGCTGCTATATAACAAACACCATTCAGTTTATGTGCTGAAGTCCAGTTAGACATAGATGCAACTAACATAGGATCAGCAGTTTGTGTAGCAGCACCATGATGTAAATTAAAAACATATCTATATTTAGATGTTGGTGAAGTGCCAAATCCACCAGCACCAGCGTTTATACCTGTTCCATTTTGACTAACAGTATTTAGTGAACCTGATCCTGAATTGATTTTATCTGAACCTATATAACCACCATCTCTAAATCTTGCTGAATCAGTAAGAGGATTGCCATCAAGTTCTATTGTCTTGCCAAGTATTTCTTCACATTCTCCAACTGCTAAAGCATAGACTACATATAAATCTCTAGAGTCATTTGCGTTAGTATCCATATAGATTATTTGTGTACCAACCCTACGATTACCATATATAACTGGTATCTTGCCACCAGCAGATGTTTTGTTACCAAGTATGTCTTGACCTTTTGCAAGCATATTTTTTGCCTGCATAAAACCTTTAACACCCATGACTGCTGTAAGAACTTTAGCTATTTTGACTGCTGTTTGCGCCCATTTAGTAGCTGCATACCATTCGCCAACTTTTTGAAAAAATGCAGCTATTGCTTCAAATGCCATTTACATTCCCCACCTAACATCTTCTTTAACCTGAGTAGCAAACTCCATACCCTTATCGTTACTACTAAATGCTTGTTGAGATTCATCTGAATAATGTCTACCTTTTGTTAAATTCCAGTTTGACCAATGACTAGCAACAGTCATACTAAGTACAGAATTATTAATATTTTCTTGTATAGATACATTTCTTATTTGACCTGTAAAATAATTTATAGCACCTACAATAGCTTCGTTAGTATCAAAGTAAGCTAAATATATTTCAACTTCTTTATCTGTAAATGCACCAGTTTGTACTAAAGACCTAACTTGATCTGTAATGTTAGAAAAACCTATATTTATTTCATCTACCTGTAATTGTCCTGTTTCAGCAGTTGGATCAACTGAAAGAAAAGAACCACCAGCTTCATAAGTATTAGAATCATAAACAACATTAGTATAATAATCAGTAAGCCTTATTGTGGATGATAAATTTAGTTCAACTAAAAAAGCTGTTTTAGTTGCTGTTGATGATACTTGTGTTTGTAAAGCAGTTGATAAACTTCTAGGCATTAGCTAATAACCTCTCTAACATCAAATGAAATAGTATATAAACCACTAGCATTTGTTGAATACATAATTTCATTGTTTTCAAGATATACAGTAAAACTTGGTTTATTTACAGTTACAGCTTCATTATCTGCTAGAGCAGCTACTAAATTTGGTGATATTAAAACAGTTAATGCACCTGATCCATCTGAATCAATATCACTCTGAACCATATAAACTTTTGAATGATTTGCAAACTTAATTAAATCACCAGCTTTTAAAGCACCAGTTGTACTTGCTGTAAAACCATCAAGTGCAATAGAACCATCAGCAGCAGAATGAACACCTGCTACTAAAATATCTGTTTCAGCTTTTGATGCACCTAAATTATCTAATGGTGCTGTAATAGTAAAATCTTCAAAAGAACCTTTTTGTTTTTGTAGAAATGCAAATATCTCCATAGCCTTTTCTTGTTGCATAGGTGGCATTTGTGCTGTAAATGAAAAGTATTGTGAACCAATTTGTCTGACTTGTTTTTTACCTGATAGTGTTTGATTTAATAGCGTTGGTCTATTATCTTGAAAGTTTAAAGCACTAAATAATGGATTTGTTGGGAAAGCACCTGACATTATACAACTCCCATCTTACCTTGATTGTTCATAGCATTATTTATAATGCTTGTTATCAAACCTTTTCTTGATGCTAACAACTGGTCAAAACCAGCAGCATCAACAGTAGATATATTAAAATTAACTGTAGCACCCATACCTTGTCCTTTTGTATGATCTATAATTGTTTCGTTAGGGTGTAGTATTGCTGGAAAGCCCCCTTTTCCGTCTACGCCACCTGCTCTAACACCCATGCCTGTATAACCACCACCATCAAAACTTTTACCTTCAAAAAATGATTCAAACTTACTTGTTATGGGTTTAATTAACATTTGCTGTATAGCAATTCTTAAAAGCTGTTCAACAACATAATCTGCAAATGCTTTAAATTCTAATTTACCATTTTTAAGACCATCAATTATAGAATCTTCAAATTTTTTCATAGAAGAAACAACTGTATTTTCTAAATTAGTTTTTACATCTCCAAGTTGTTGATTAAATCTTTCTAATGGTGATAGTAAATTTGTTAAACCTGATTGACCATTTTCTCCTAAAGTTGTTATTGCTTCTCCACCAGCTAAAATCTTTGTAATCATTTCATCAAGAGTAAGATTCATTTTTTCTGCTAAAGCTGTAAAAAATCCAATATCTTTTTCAGCTAAATCAGAAATTTCACCACCAACCTTCATCAATTCAATTTTTACATCGATAATCTCTTTTCCTAAATCATCGAATAATCCAAATAAAGATTGTCTTACTTCTAAAGTATGCTTTCTTGTTTTAAGCATAGCTTCTCTTATAGTTAAAAAACCACCCTGTACACTTACAGTAAATGCAGAAATAGAATCAAAAAAACCAGCTACAGCTAAGGAAAATTGTTGTAAACCTTGCAACAGACTTACAGCTATATTTTGTCCTAATGTTTGAAAACCACCTGAAGCTGCATTAGCTTTAGTTAGGTTATCACTAAGCTCTGTACTTATTGCTTGTAATGCTGGTACAAAAGCAGCAAAGACTTGATTTTTTACAGCACCAAGCTGTAAACCAATTACTGAAACAGAATCATTAAACTTTTCAACATTTCTTATAGTTTGTTCATCAAGAATTATACCTAAAGTTTTTGCTCTATCTATAAAACCATCAAGACCTTCTGATCCATTTCTAAATATTTCGCTGAATTGAATACCTGCTCTACCAAATAAATTCGCTAATACTGTTGCTCTCTCTGCTTCAGAGCCTAATTCACCTAATCCATCTGCTGTTTCTTTTAATATACCTTCAAAACTTTTTAGAGAGCCATCTGAATTTTTTATGTTTACTCCTAAGTCTTTAAATATATCAGCTTGTGTTTTAAGACCTCTACCTGCATCACCTATTGATCTTGCAAATTTTTCTAAACCTTTTTGTGTTTGTTCTACAGTAGTTCCTGATTCGATTGCAGCTAATTGAAAAGCCTGTAATGTTTCAGTAGCAATACCAGTTCTTGATGCAGTTTTGCCTAAAGTATCAATGTAATCAAATGATTTTTTTACTAATAAAGCTAAAGCACCAGCAGCAGCTACAGCAGCTAAACCAACACCACCAATTAACTTTGCAGCACCAACAGCAGCACCACCAACAGACTTTAAGCTACCTTTAACTTTATCAAAAGCAGCTTTAGTTTTATTTACAGCAGTTAATTCAAACTTTATTTTTTTATTTGCCATTTCTTTGCCTTTCTTCTACTAATTCAAAGTATGCTATCCATCCTTGATATTCATGGATGCTAATTTTTTGCAATTCTTCTAAAGTTTTGCCTAGTTTTTCAGCTAGTGCATATTGCGAATATAAATTAACATCCTCTATTAGTTTTTTTTAACATCCTCAATAGGTTCTTGCCCCATAATTTGAGTTGCTACTTTAACTAATATTTCTTGATCTACATTATTTAATAAAGAACCTTTATCATCTAATGTAAATAATTTATCTCCATTTTCATCAAGTGCTTTGTAGATAAGTACATAAGCCATCATTGTTAGATCATCATTCTTACTCATTTTATAGAGTTTAGAAGTTTCACTTAGCGTTAATGGCTTACTGTAAATTTCTAAAGGCTTATCTTCTTCACCCCACTCAGGCACTTTAATCACCTTTACATCTTGCTCTGCAAAATGCGTTTTAGCTCTCTCAATAGCTTTCATGATTAATAAGTTCCAGTAGTTAAACCACCAGTACCTTGAACTGTAATACTAGATTCAACCAATCCATCAAATGAAGATGTTATTGATTTGCCAGTTACAATAGCAGTACCAGTTAGCTTTACATCGCCACTTGTAGTTCCTTCAGGTGCAAAGTTTAATGTTACAGATGAACCAATAGATAATGCAGTTTGTCCATTAGTATCAGTTTCATCATAAATAACATCGACTGATCCACTAAAGTCTTTAATAGATGCTAAGTAAGTTTTTGAGCTATCTCCCATTGAAGTATCTTCAACAGTATCAATAGTTTCATCTATACTAAAACTTCTAATTTCAGCAATAGCGTTAGAGCCAACTTGTACAGTTCCTTCTTTTCCAAGATGTGTTGCCATAATTATTCCTCGTTATGTTTTGAAGAAGATTTAGGTTTATCTTTCGATGGGATTGCTTCTTCTTTCCAACCCTTTTCTTTTAAATACTCAACACTATCAGGGTGAGCATCTATAGAACTTTTGCCATTTGGACTAATCATTTTCATAATTGTACCTCGTTAAACTGCTACATCAGGTGCTGTTTCCTGAACATAGTAGTTGGTTAAAAATGTGAGAACAGCATAGCTTAATGGTTGTTCTCCCTCTGTATTATATTCTATTTCAGTTGATTGTAAAAAACAGTCTTTTGCAAGACTATTTAATGTTGTATCAGCACTTATTGCTACCTCAACTTCCTTACATATCTTATCAACTTGGTCGTCAAAATTACTAGTTTGTTTTACATAAACTTCAACAATTAATTCTAATTCTCTACTCATTAACCTGTTTGTACTTATAACAATAGGCTCAGATGTTTCGTTTTTTGTATAAATAACTAATGCTGGTAAGTTTGTATTTTCTAAAGGATATATTCTTGTTTCAAATACATTACTACCAGTAGTAGTAAGACCAGTTAATACTGTTCCTGCTCTTTCTCTTATTTGTTGTCTAATATGATTTGCCATTATATTTCCTCTAACATCAATGCAGAAAAACCTGTTCGATCTGATTGAACATTAACAATAGTATAATTTTGTGCTGATTTTAAAGTATTACCATCAACATCCTTTATTGCAGATACATTTAGAGTATTACCAAAAGCAATATTTGGCACATCTATAGTTCTACAATATGCAATAGGTTTTAATGCTTCTACACCTGTTCCTTCTACTTGCTCTACATATTCATTATTAATAATTATGTTTATTGTGCTTGAAGAACCACCTACTGTATATGTAGCAGTAACACCATGACCAAAATTAATGTCTAGGTAAGCACTCATATCTTCTTCTGTTTCTAACCTATATTGCGACATTATTCTTTCTCCAAAATTACACTTACAAAACCTGTATTATCAGGTTCTATTGTTTTGATAAAAAATGTTGTTTCAGGCGTAAGAGTATTGCCTTTGTTTGTTGTTATAGCATTAACAACTAATTTATCTCCTTGTGTAATATCAGGTGCATCTGTAGCTTTTAATATTGCAGTAGGTTGAAAACCCTCGACTGATATAGATTCTCCCTCAATACTTACATAAGGTTGATCTATAATTAGATTTATCAATACTGAAGAACCATCGTCTATAAGTCCTAAAGTATCAATTAAAGGAAAGGCATCGAATAGCTTTCCTGTTTCAAAATAAGTGCCAGTAACTCCATGCCCTGTTGTAGCATCAAGGAAAGAAGTAAAATCTCTAGCACTCTCAATAGCCATTTTTACTTACTTCTTTTTTTGACCTTTGTTTCTGATTTTTTTAAACCAACACTTCTATTAGTTTCTTTTTTTGGTTTGCCTTTGTATTCTTCAGCTTTACCATAACCAACAAGTGATCTACCTTCATCATAAGAAAGCTCTACTATATCACCTGCTTTTACTTTTTCTTTGTTAGCTACTGTATCTTGTAAAATTAAATATTTCATTTTTTCACCTTTTGTAAGATGGGTGGAAATTAATCCACCCATGTTATTTGTACTAAGTACCATTAACTAGCAGCACAAAATGAAACTGCGTGTCTAACAGCAGTATCAATAGATTGTAAAGCCACTACTCTAACTGTACCTGAAGTTGAATTGCTATATGGATCAACAACAATGTCTAATCCACCAAACATTCCAATTAGTAAGTCATCAAAGTTACCAAATACATAATTGTTTGCAGTTAATTGTGGTGAAACAACAACTTTATAGCCATTGATTTCATCATTAACAGCTACAAATTGTGCTGTATTGGTTGCTTTTTCAGTAGTTTTTAATGTTCCATAGTTAGTTGGATGCACTATATAAGCTAAATCGCCCATTAAAGCATTATCAACTCTTACAGAAGTTTCCATACTCACCATCTCAGCGAATGTGGGTGCAGCAGCACTTGAAAGTGATACTGAGTTAATGCCTGAAGTATTAGTAATACCTGTTGGATTACCTGAACTTCCTGATCCTTCTA
>CENH01021980.1_pt1 | contig 12872 bp, 8 predicted proteins | sample 530171 | NCBI WGS metagenome assembly CENH01 (sample SAMEA2591132, study PRJEB7988) | marine metagenome | biome: marine biome (ENVO:00000447); feature: deep chlorophyll maximum layer (ENVO:xxxxxxxx); material: saline water (ENVO:00002010), including plankton (ENVO:xxxxxxxx) | depth 70 m | reverse complement strand
TCAATGTCGATTGGGAAATAGAGGACCTGTTGGCCAATAACTCTCTCGATGATCTCGTCGTTGACTTGTTTGACGAGGTTTCGCTCCTTCTCTCCAAGAAAGAGAGGAGGTGGTGGAGACGCTGGTTTTGACCATTTATTGTCCGCCATTCATTTACCCTCGTATCATGCGAACTTTCATTCGTTTCTTGCTTTCGTTTGTCTGTTGCTTTGGGAACTGTTCAAGAACGTTTTTGATAAAGATCTGTCCTCGACCGCTGCTTAAGGCATCATCGGCTGAACTATTGCTGTCGTATTCCGTCAGCCAAATCTCAAGTGCGGCGGCTGTTTTCTTTGAATAAACATCATCTTCAGCATCTACTTTAAGTTTAAGCTCGAATGAAGCCGCAATGTTTCCTGCATCCTCAACAACATCTTGTAGTGTCGTGTATGTATCCTCATTTCCAACGGTCAATCCGGACCTGAAGTCGTATGTGCTCAAGGCAGATCTGTCCATAATGAGATGCATGTAGATAAGTCTTACAAGCTCACTCTTAACTATATCATGCTGGTTTATAGCAAGGATAAAAATACCCACTTGTTCTGGTGTTAATCCTGCTTCCAGCATCCACTCCGTGTCTATTTCTATGAAGGTTTCAAACTCTGCCTCTTTATAGTATTCCACATTGGTGTAGTCATGATACTCAATCTCAACATTTACGGGTTGCCAATCTCCAACAGAGCTGTCGGGCTCCAGATGTTTGTTTAATATACGGGTGAGATAAAACTCTTCACCTGTACCATACTGAGATATATCTAAAATACCCTTAGCAATAGCATCAAAGCCATCCTCAACATAAGGATCTGTATAAAGGTCAAAACCAAAGCCGCCGTTTCTAGAAGAGTCGCCAACAGTTTGTAGTATTTCGCTTACGCTGTGCCCGTCCTCAATGTATAGATCCATACCAGCCTCAGACATGTTGAATTGGAGATTTTGAAAATTAAGTTCAAGGACGGGCTTGTCTCCGCGACCTTGGCCAGAATACATTGGGATTACATTATCAGGAGGAATTTGATCTTCATTAAACCAAACGGCAAAAGAATCACTATGCCCCTCAAACAATTCTGCGATGTCGGTGTAGTTTTCTCTAAGTTCGTCATCCGTCATTGGAAGCACAGCATAGGCTGTAACATCAATCGAGTCCATGATTGGATGATAGTCGTCACTCATGTATGCAGATGCGTCTATTTTGTATCGACCGGGACCGCCGTAAGAGTTGGCCTGTCTATTAACCATTTGGTCTAGATCTTCTTGGCTCAAGCCTGTTTGGAATTTATCTTTTAACTCCCTCTGAAGTGTGTGATCATAATTAAGATTGCCGGGCATTGTTATCTTTGCTGCTGATATGTTAAGAGCACTTGCAAACATGAGAGGCATGTTGTCTCTAACAGCCGCTCCACCATCTTCATAACTTCCACCAAACCTTTCAAAGTTTTCAAGAGGAATGTTAATGTCACCATCGTCAAACCTATCAACAGCATCAGAGTTCGCGATCTGGTTGATCTGTTCTCTTTGTGCGGCAGCAACAAAGTTGCGAACATAAGTGCTAAAGTTAGCGGGAGGTTTGCCATAAGTCTTTTTGTCTGGGACAGCAACTCGTGTTACTTGTCCTGTCTCGCGGTCTGTAAAAGCAACATTTCTAATCCTCACACGGGCAACAGGCTCAACTTGGCCTTCGCTTCTTTCCTGATCCCAGAACAATTCATCCTCACCGATTTCATCAAGAGACTCTTGTGTGGGCTCAAGATCGACGTCCTCAAATGATTTTGCTGGAACAGCATAGGCGATCATTCCGTTCGCATAAGCCTCGGCAAGAGCACAAATGTTATACTCGTCAAAGCCTTGTTTGTCTCCCTTTCTAGAGGGTGGAGAGTGACACGAGGTAACCTGAACGAAGTCAGACATACGGAACACATCAACTGGATGTCTTGAGTAGATTACATAAGTCGGCTCAAAGAGTCTGTCAAAGTTAGATTGTATTTGATACATCTCCCTTTCGTCGCTTATCAATTTGGAATACTCTTCAAGGTCTTCTAATAGGTCCTCGACTCGTGAGCGATTCTTCATAGCTAGTACTTCATAAGTCATCCCAGAAGTGCGGCCAAAGTAAAGATTAATCCCTGTTCTCATTTTGGCGACCAATGCTCTTGCTGGAAGTCCGTATTTCTTATCAAGAGCTGCTAATCCTTCTTTGTATTCATCAGTCAGTTCGCCTTTAATTGTCCCATCTGGGGATCTGGCTTGAAGTTCATCTCTTAAAGCATTTTGGTCTTCATAGTTTCTTTTGGTGACATTCTGCCTCTTTGCAAACATTGAGACTACACCCTTCGTAGCAAAGGCATTCATTTTCTGAATGAGCTTTTGGAGAGTCATCTTTACATACTGAGGATTTCTAATGTATTGTCCACCTACTGGGTCTTCAGCGTATTTAGGATTGGGTTTTACCAATGTGTATTCTTTGTATAGTTCAATGGCTTTATCGCCCTCGTGCTCTGCGAGGTTCCATCCGAACTCACCAAGTTTCTTTATCATTTTTCCAAAAGGATTTCCATCGCTGAGAGTTCCAAACTCACGAATGATTCGGTATTTATCGCCAAAGATGTTTGAATAAGGCATTTCCTCAATAGGGATCTCCAATGCCTCTTCGACAAAAGAGTATTCTTCTTCGGTGATTTCTTGAACTAATTGCTTGTTCTCTTTTAGCTTTACTTTGATTTTCATTTTCTATCCTACAAAAATGCCTGTGGGTATGTTTCTCTGTATTTCGTTTGTATTGTTAACAATGTTTTTATCTGTCTCGATAAGTTTGTCGTAAGTCATTGCTTCCAATTGTTCTTTCAATTCTGTACGCAGCGCGTTTTGTTCCTCTTTGGCCTGAGACATGAGGTCGGAGCCATTAAGTGTTACAGTATCACCGGGGATTGGAACATTATTACCAAATTTAGAGCGAACCTGTCCGAGTGTTTCTTTGCTAAGCGCAAGTGCAAATCTGCGAATCCATTGTTTACCAATAGAATTGATGCTTTTATATGGGATGTTCTCAAACGGAAGTGTATTCATATTGTTTACACCCAATTGTCCATCATCAAATTCGTCATCCCAACTGTTCTCATTTATTGAGAATCTGAACCAAAATTGCTTCGGTGATTGTGCATCGGGGTCTGGATACAAACGAAGGTTGTTGTTTATAATTTCATACGAATAGTGAGAAGTTCTGGTGTATAAATGATCTTCAAAGGCCATGGCCTGAAGTTTGTTTTGCCACACCGGTATAATCTGAAAACTAGAGTCATCAGCATACTGCCCATATGTCTGGAGATTGCCCACAACATTAAGACCGCCATAGTATCCATAGAATCTCCACATCTGTCGAGGAGAGACATAGAATACCTCTCGGATTCGGACCCTCTTGTTGGTGTCTATATCTTCATAAGGAACACCACCTGCCGCAGCGTTTGAGGCAATAATCGCTTGCAAATCGTAATCTTGTTTACTAGCGGTTGTATAGAAAGACGCTGAGTATATAGGAGTAGTACCTCCGAACCCAGCTTCGTTTGAAAACTGTTGTCCAATCTTAACCGCGTAATCGAATTTAAATTTAGGATATCTAAGTTCGATTGAACCAGATTGTCCTGCTGTTATTGATCCATCTTGGTCGAACGATGCTGTTGGGTTTCCAAGGGAAGAACCAAGAATATTTTTTGCTTGATGTAAATTAACGAGGTAAGAATACTCAAGAACTGCTTCCTCGTAGTTGGCGTAGACATTTTCGGCCTTGATTTCAAGATCAAGTACATCCCCACCAAGCTTACGGTAAGTATAAGCAACCTGATCCACAGCACCAGATATAAAAGCACTTGATGTATAAATACTAAAGGGTAATGAAGATAATACATCACTGTGTGTACCTGTTACTGGAAGAACGATTGCTGATGTCTGAGACGCTGGTGTTAAAGTTGGAAATGACATGCATGTACCCTCCGATCATACTAAATAGTTTTTATCGTATGAAAGCGTCTATTCTGCGGTTTTTGTTTTTTTAGCCGTTTTTGCCCGTGGCTTTCTCGTTGTTGTTTTTCGTGCTCGGGGTTTTTTTGGCGTTGCGCTGGCTTTGGGCTTTGAGGGTGTTGTAGATTTGGCCCTAGTTCTTTTTGGTTTGGGTTTTGGTGCCTCTACAACGGCTTCAACAACTGGCTCAGGCACCTTTTCTATCTTTGGTTCCTCAATCAATTGTGCAACAACAGGTTCTTGTTTGGAGGTTTCAAGCACAGGTTTAACCTCATCAACAAGCATCACGGGTTGCGTTTGTTCATTTAGTTTTTTTAACTGTGCTAATAACCTTATTCTTTTAGATTTTCTAGCCATAGAACACTATTTTGATTCAGCGCTTTTCTTGGGGGCCTTTTTGCGAACAACCTTTTTGGGTGCTGCTTTCTTTGGAGCAGGTGCTTTTTTTGGCGCGGGAGCGGGAGCACTTCCTGCTTCTGCGGCGGCTTGACGGGCTGCTCTTTTCTTGGCTCTATATCCACTTTTACTCATAAAAATCTCCATTTATTTGTAATTAGTGGCCAAAAAACAAAAGTCCCAAAAAGGGACTTTTGACATCATAATTAATGTTTTATAGATTAGAGTTGTTTTGTGCCTTTATCAGCAACAACTGCATATCCGAAGAGACGCAAGATAAACTTACCAGCCGTGTAATCAGCACCACCTTCACCGGTGTTTCCACCCATGCCTGTGGTTATGTAGATGTACTTGTTTTCTCCACCGTTGTTGTCAACGTCACCGGTAACATTCTTGCCTTTAACCCAATCACCGCCACCTGCTACAAGAGCGGTTGCGTTTGTTAAAGTACCAGAGAACGCGGTAAAGTATTCATCAGCGAAAACAAAGTCAAGGTCTACTGGGTTGCTAGTACCAGAGTTTGGTGATTCTACACAGATACATTCAGCAGCTGTAACAACACCATTTCGTTGCTCGTTGATCTGGCCGATTACAGCAGATCCACTATTGGTCATACCAACAACCAAGTTCTTGTTGCCGGGTGCCGCTAGAGAACCAGTAGTGCCGTAAGCGAAATCAATTGCGAGTTCGGTTATGACTTCAAAACCATCTCTATAAATAGACTGTTGCACAATTGAACCAGAAATACCACCACCGGGCACAAATGACCCAGAGCTAATACCCTTTTTGTCGATTGCGTAGAGTCTTCTTCTACTTATTCTTTTTGCCATGATTTTCTCCTATTATAAAATTATTGCAATAACCTGAATTTATTCAATGATTGTATCCCAGCCACCTCGGAACACAATCTTTCTAAGGGCAGTGGCCTCGCCCAGAGGAGAATAAAACAAGTCACAATAAATAGTTTTCTCCAAACTAAAAACCCCCCGATCCGGAGATCGAGGGGCTAGTAGCAAAGGCTATAAACCTAATGACTAGGTTGCGCCAGACTCGCCAAGGATACCACGGCAAATAACAAGACCGTACATATCAGGACGAACCATCTTCTTAGCGTAACGAGTCATTACGCCTTTACGAGGAACGAAGTCCTCTGGACCGAAGATGGTAGGTGTTACTTGGAGAGGTACGTAAGGAGCGTACACATATCCGCTTTCGAGGAATGAAGAACCACGACGACCAACAAGAACGATTCCTTGTGGGAAGTAAGGATCAACAATTACGTCGAATTTACGGTTAAGTGAGCCAACCTTAACAGCACCGATTTCGCCTTTATCAGCGTCAGCGGTAACATTAGCGCGGAAACCAGCGGTGAACTCAAGAATGTTTGCAACTGCTGGAGAGCAAACAACAAAGTTAGCACCACCACGAAGTGTCTTTCTGTGAATTTGAGCAGAAACATCGTTAATGGTTTCAATAAGGGTCTCGTACCATTCAGAAACAGTACCAGTGAAATCAGGAACAGCAGCGCCAACACCAAGTTCGGCACCAGTTTCACGATTTACAAAGAGACCCGGAGAACGTGACCAGTAGTAGGTAGCAGCAGTAGCACCAACAACGAGGTCAGCGATGATTTCACGATCGATCTCAAGAGCAATTTGCTCAGAGAGGATAGAAGTAAGCTCTACTTCAGCATCCAAGTTGTGGTAAGCGTTCAAGTCTTGACCCAATTCTGGAGTCCACTTGGCTTTCAACTTTTTAGTTTCGGCTGTGATAGCGATTGAATCAACTTTGATGTCGATTTCTGGAATAGCAGCGTTGCCTTCAAGAAGCATGCTGTATCCATCAATAGCACCAACAGGTGAACCAGAAGCAGTGAAGAGGTCCTTAGCAGGATAACTCAATTCACCAGCACCGATAGCAGTACCAGCAGTTGTAGTAGTATCACCTGCGGTCAAAGAACCACCAGCAATAACACAAACAAAACGAGTAGCAGCGTTACCAGTACCAGAATCAGCAGCAGCAACACGACGTGTTAAACGACGAATTTGAGCGTTGAAGTTAGCACCAGCAGCATCGATAACTGCATCAAGAGTAGCAAGAGCAGTAGCACTGATTTGGAAAGCACCCATGTTGTCGAAGTCAATTTCGCCAACACCGTTACCACTTGCGATTTCGGCTTCATCAACCTCAAACGCAACAACACCAACAGAGCTGTCGGTAACAGCAAGAAGATCTGGGTCGAACAAGATGAACTTAGCATCAGTGTCGCTTACAGAACCGTTAAGCAAGAAAGCAGCGTTTACTGAAACGTGAGCTTGAGTAATGTTACCATTGTTAGAACCAGATGGAGATGCGTAAGCATAACCAACAGTTGTGCGAGGACCGGAAAGGTCTTCTTTGTAGGTCGCACCAACAAGGCTAACGCCATCAGCGATACCAGAAGCAAGTTGATTACCACCATAAATAGAAGCAGTACCATCGGCGGTGTTACCCATACGAGGAGAGCTTGCGGTTCTTCCGTTCTGCTCGTCACCAAACGAGAAGTCAAGGAAGAAAATGAGACCTGATGGAAGGCTCATTGGTTGAACGCTAACAAGATCGTTAGCAATAAGTCCGGCGAATACACGACGAACGATAGGGAAAGCAACAGCAGCAAAACCGTCAACATCGCCATTGGTCATAGAAGACGCTTCGCGAAGAAGTTCTTTTGCTTGGTTTTCCAAAAGTCGGGCCATAGATGAACGTTGACGCTCATCACCAAGACCCTCAAGGAGACCAGTTTGGCCCCACTTATTCAAAAGAGCTTCGCCTTCTTTACGCATATCGCGTTGGACCATCCCTTCTGTGAGAGTTTGTATAATAGACATTTTTATAATACCTCCATTAAATGATTAGTTAATGCCAGCGAGTTTTTTCATTCGGTCAGCAAAGGACATGGACTCGGTAACCACTTTTTCTTTGCGCCGTGGCAAGATTGCAGAAAGATTTGATTTTCTATTTACAGACTCGCTCAGTGATTGTGGTCCTTTAGATTTAGAAGAACCCACTGTAGCAGTAAGAGTCTCATGAAGAGTTTTCGCTTCTTCAGCAGAGTTTGCCTGAGCGATGGCTTCAACAATTTTAGATTTTTGTCGCTCATTCAGGGAGGCATCGCTTAAAGTTTTATTAGAATAGATAAGTCTTGCATTTGAGGCAAGTACTTCGTCTAATGTAGTTTTGAGTTGTTCAACAACTCCTAAAAGTTTAGTAGCATCCTCAGTTCTTTTATCTAAGGATTCTTGAAGTTCAGATACTCTTTTAAGAAGTGCTTCGTTCTCTTCTTTATATTTGGTATCTTCCATTTGAGCAAGTTGACGATCTTGTTGGTATCCAACCTCTGTTTCATTGGTTGTGAAAAAGCCCAATTTATCAGCGGCCATATCAACAACAAGTTCTTCTTCGATCACTTCCTCTTCTTCTAAGAGAGTTTTAGCTAATTCAGCGACCATCTCTGTAAGATTTAGATCGCCTAATGCATCGCCTTCTTCTTCTGCTCCTAAATCATCAAGGAGGTCTTCGGTGCTTTCTTGTTGCTCACCATCCGAGGTAGGATTCTCCTCGGCGGCAGCAGCCACTTGATCAAGGTCAAGATCAAAGAAATCACCCGGATTAAAGTTAAATTCAAATTCTGCACTGACCTCAGCGTTAGGATTTACAATACTTTCAGGTGATGCACCCAAGGGCGCGTTAACTTGCATTGGTTGGGGGCTTGAGCCCAAACTCATCTCTTCTTCATTAATTAATCGTGTCTCTTCTAGGTTTCCAGCCTCAGCTAGAAATACACCACCGTCTTGGCCCTCAACTTGTACGCCGTCTTCATCAATTTCTCTAATTGTGCCAATAGCACCCGTTGAGATTTCTCGAACAGTAGACCCAACACTAAGGTCGCCCGTCGTCCCTTCAAGTAACGATTCTACGGCATCTTTTATTTGTGGGGCGTATTTTTCTATAATAGCCTGTTCAGCATTTTTTAAAGCAGCCTCGCGAAGTGCGGCGGCATCAACAATTGCTTGTTCTAACATTGAAGACATTAAGGTTTCTCCTAGAAATAGTTTATCACAAGTAAATAGTGTTTTTAATGAGAAAAGGAAGATTGTGCTTTATGTGAGGTCGATAGAGCCAGATTTCACTGCTCCACCAGAATATTTTACATAAACAAAGAATTTATTTGCTGATTCATCAACATAAAATGTTGCCCTACTATTGTCGGTTGGAAGATTGGTATTGCCCTTGGCGTCAACAAAACAGGTCAATTGTCCAAAAGAAGCGTTTCCGTCTCCGGTTATGATTGGATTTCCACTAAGGTTTATTGAATCTTCAAAATAAAATGCTGAACCGGAAATATGACCAGAGCCGGAGATTTGGTTATTGTTGAAATTAAGAGTAGCATCCGAGTCGGCCATCATTGTTATTGCACCGACGGTGATACCACCATCCGAGTCAAGGAAAGTGTTTCCTCCTGATGCAATCACCGTAGTACCATGACTTTGCAAATAAAGTCCTGATCCTGAAATCTGAGAAGATGAAGAAATCGGTACAGATACTGTGGCCATCGCAGACTCAATAGTCACGGCATTAGCATTGTCGGGAACTTTAAGTCTTATGATCGAGTCAGCCAGTAAGTTTAGATCATTATCACCATGTATTTCAAGCTTCTTAGTACTTCCTACACCTGACGATGAAGATACACCATGTATATAAGGCCCTTCATCAGAACCACCTGAAAGGTCCCACTGTATTCTATTGTTATTATTATTGGACAAAACAATATTACCAGAACCAGTTATGTGTCCTCCGGCTTGAATATCAGCGGAGGCAGAAAGAGAAGCCGCTTTAATAGCACCAGCACTAGTTACATCTCCATCAGTAATAGCAACATTGAAAACTGATGTATTGGCTACATTTCTGATAGCCACGGCCTCACCTGATAGGGAGATTTTTCCTGCGGAAGAGGTGACCTCCACAAGAGAAGCGCCATTAGTAGCAGAAGTTAATTTTCTAAATCCTGTTATGTCTGCATTTGAATCAAGAACCATCGCTTTACTTGCGGCGGCTGTTCCTGCTGTTACACCATCGAGCACACCAAGTTCGGTTGCTGATAGAGTTGTAGCGGCGACACCAATTACAAGATTACCACCCGCTTTAAGGTCAGAGGAGGCCGAAAGGTTTGTTGCCTTTACATCACCACTTGTAACGACGGCATCCGAACCATCGTATGTGAAGTTTGAATTAGAATCTACTGTTTTAGTTGTTGCATTGTTAACTGTTACAACAGCATTAGCAGCAGCGTTGGCTATTGGTAGCCCTGTTAGTTGTCTACCGTCACCATAGAAAGCACCCGTGATTGATACATCATTACCAAATGATGCGCTTCCAACCACATGAATTGTTCCAGAACCAGATATGCTTGATGCAAATACATTTCCGTTGTTGTCCAAGAAAGTATTGCCTCCGGTAAAAATAGAGTTCAAAATACGAAGCGACGATCCTGATAGATCTCCTGATGCTGATAACGCAGTCGTCGCCAACGTGTTTGAACCGGTCAGGAAGAACAATTGTGCATCACCTGTGAGGTCGCCATCATCATTAAACTGAACCTGCGTATTAGACCCGCCGGGTGATGCCGTTGCGCTAACACCAGTTAGGTTCTCTCCGTTTCCATGAAAGGTCGAGGCAGAAATAACGGAGGATGTTAAGAAACTAATCCCGCTGATAGTTGTGGGAAGTCGGGCAGTATCAAATCGTCCTGTTGTTACTTGCCCTGCCGCCAGACTGTCGAACCCTGATTCGAGGGTTGATAGTTGCATCTTCTTGTTACCGGCAGAAGAACTTATGAGTATGTGATCGTTATCGGAGTACGCTACCGTTCCGAGTCCAGTTAAATCTATTTTAATACCATTTGTCTCAGAAACAAGACCAGATGCCGTTCCACTTACTTGCACAACCAAATTGTTGCCGCTTGTAGAGAGACCGTTTGATGCGCTGATTTGAGAACCGCTAACAGAACCGATTATGCTTTCAGCCAATAGATTTCCAGCCAAACCAACATTTGTTAGGCCAGATCCGTTACCAGATATTGTCCCAGTGACGCTCAAGTTGTTACCAAAGGTTGCAGCACCGACATTGTGGAATGTTCCGGAACCAGATACATTACCATCGACCTCAAGTTCAAAAGTTGGTACGGTGACCCCAATTCCTATATTACCAGTAGCAATAACAAGGTTTCCAGTATTAACTTGTACTCGATCAGGATTTAGGTTACCATAAATTGTAAATATTTGAGTTCCACCGTCGGCCATAAAAGCTATATTATCTGTGCCGAACTGTAGTCTTGTATCACTATCCCCTGTATGAGAAATCCTCTCACCAATTGAAATATTACTAGCCGATAGATCAGTAAAGGTCTTTTGTCCATCAATAGTCTGGTTTGAATGGTTATCAACCATATACTCAATAGTACCAGATACTATATCACCATCAGCGGTTTTTGTGGTCCCCTGAAAAGCAGCCCTCTTGCTAAAAATATTATATGACATTTTTTATCCTCGTAGTAACTAGCTAGTTATCTTGTTAAATATGCCCCAGCCATTACTGTCTAAGGCGACCAATGATACAACACCGCCCATGGTATTAATGGTATAAGACGAATTTGCTCCGACATATTGACCAGAGTGCGCGTTGATTGTTATGTTGTTGTTGTTTGCACCAGCAGTCTCAGAGCTTCCAAAGGCGTCCATTATTATTAAGACAACACCTGCGTCTGAGTTGGATACTTGTGGTAAATTTAAAGTTTTTGCAGAATCTGTGTTAACTGCAAGCATATGATGACTCGTGGAAACCGAGAATGGAGTGGAGGTAACAGACGCAACATTTGCTTTTCGTCCTCCGTTGTTCACAAGAGTTCCGCCTTCAATTGTCGTAGAACTTGAAATAGGCATCTCAACTTCAGCAACATCATTATTAAAGTCAAATATAACTTTTGTTGAACTGTTATTCATTACCCTTACGCTTTCGTCAGCCGTAAGATATAAAACATTATTTGCATCAATGTTTAAAGAATTAGAACCATCACCAACCTCGCTTATAAAAACCGAAGCGGGGGTTGGGCTTGAATCAAAATAAAGGTTTGATCCTCCGTCTAAATATAGGTTTGAACCATTTGCTAAATATACATCGCTGCCTGATATGCTTAATATGGTTGATCCGCTGGTTACAAACCCAATGTAATCTTCTTCAAAATCTATGACTGTGTTTCTATCCGAATCATCAGATCCAGACAGGTCACCAATGATTTGTCCACCAATTGAAAAATTAAAAGCCATTTCATTACCTCGTGCTATCCATAATTAGGCTTTTGATAATAAAAAGGGAGGTTGCCCGAAGGCAACCTCCACATAAAGTATAGGACAATAATCCAATCCGAAGATTAGATGATGTGCCACTTACCGGAACCAGCAGAACCAGAGTATACACAAGTCATAGCAGCACCAAGTTGCTCTATCTTAACAAGAATAGAATCAGCAGGTTGATCAAATACGGAATCACCAGTACCAGCAGCACCAGAAATTTCGAATGGTCTTTCGCCTGACGCCTTAATTCTGAGTACCTTACCGGCAGAACCAGTTGGGAGCTCAAGAGTAAGACCGGTTGAGGCCATGTTAACGTAAACGATATCAGAAGCCGCAGCAACTGGACCGAAGTCAGTTACGGTTTGAGTATCAAATGCGATGTTACCAATGAAGGTATCAGCGTAAACTGCTTGATAAGGAAGTGCAGAACTACCAAGATCAAGTGAAGAAGCAACATCTGGTAAGAGGCTTTGAGCGATTTTGAAATCAGCACCTTTAGCGAAGTCAAAAGCAGAACCAGTTACATCACCAGAGGTAGAAACGTTACCGTTTGGAGTTACCTGAAGTTCACCAGAAGCACCAACGATAAGACCAAGACCAGCAGTAATGTGTAGACCTTGAGATGAAGATACAGCACCAGTGAAGGTAGCATTACCAGTTTGACTGAGAGCACCTTGAATAAGAACTGTATCAGCAAAGTGAGCATCATCACTTACGTAAAGATCAGCGATAGAACCAGATGGTGAAACAAGGTGACCATTAGTAGCAACAGTGAAGTTTGAACCATTAACATCAATACCACCATCGAGGTTAGCAAGACCGGCAGCAACAACAACACCAGCAGTAGAAACAGTAAATTTGTTACCACTGTTATCAATCTCAATACCACCATCAAGGTTAGCAAGACCACTTGCAGCAATTGTAGATGCACCAGCGATAGCGCCACCAGAATTAATAGTTAGTCCACTGTTGATCTCTAATTCTAGAGCTTCAACTTTAGCAGAAGATGAAACCAAACCAGTTGCGGTAATTGTAGATGCA
>CENH01028748.1_pt1 | contig 12948 bp, 15 predicted proteins | sample 530171 | NCBI WGS metagenome assembly CENH01 (sample SAMEA2591132, study PRJEB7988) | marine metagenome | biome: marine biome (ENVO:00000447); feature: deep chlorophyll maximum layer (ENVO:xxxxxxxx); material: saline water (ENVO:00002010), including plankton (ENVO:xxxxxxxx) | depth 70 m | reverse complement strand
TTTTCCTTTTGAAAGTCATATTAGTAATTTATTAAAGTGTAAGAGATATTTTTGGCAAGACAACCACTTATGGGGTAGTGTTGCTAGTTCGACAGAAGTTCATGTTCGTGGAACTCATCCTGTAGAATTAAGAGCAGAACCTTCGGTTTCTGTATCTGGTGCGATTACCATTTGGCAACTTTCGGTTGCTGGTTCAAAAACACAAAGTTCAGCAAATGTAAGTTTTGATAATCAAATAAATAATGAGCAGTTTTTTACAGTTGCTTTAGCAAATTTTAGTAGTTTAACACAACACTATCCTATAGCAGTTAATAGTGGGTATGTCTTATTTGATGCGGAGTTATAATGATTAGTACAGTAGAAAAAGAATATAATATAAATAATGAATTAAGTTCTTATAAAGTAACATATCAAGACGGAACAGTATGGAAAGTTCCTCCCCATGAAGCAAACAGACATTATCAAGAGATCCTTGAGTGGGTAGCTGCAGGTAATACAATAACCGACCCAGGATCATAATATGTTATTTGGTGCAACAGCTTTTTCTCAAATACCTTACTCTGATGTAGGTGAAATTGTAACATTTGTAGAAGTATCAGGTGTATCAGCAACATTTGCTGTGGGCACCACAACAGATGCAGGTGGAGCTAACGTTGCAGTAACAGGAGTTCAATCATCTTTTGCTGTTGGATCTGTAACAATAGAATCAAGATATTTCCCTACAGGTGTTTCATCTACAGCTGCTTTAGGCACAGTTGCAGTTTCAGGTGGAGCCACTGTTTCAGTTACTGGTGTTGCATCCACATTTGGTGTAGGAAGTGTTGTAATTGAATCAAAGTATCTTGTCACTGGTGTTGCATCCACATTTGGATTAGGCACAGTTGCAGTAGTCGGTTCAGCTAATGTTTTTCCGGTTGGGGTAGAAGCAACGTTTGCTGTAGGAACACCAAAACTGACAATATGGAATGGTGTAAATGATAGTCAAACAGCGTTATGGACGGAGGTTAATACAGGATAATGGCAGACTCAACAATATTAAATTTAAATTTACAAACAACAGGATCTAATTCTGGAACCTGGGGTAATGTAACAAATGAAAATTTACAAAAATTAGAATCAGCAGTAAAAGGTTATGTATCAATTGCAATAACAGGCACAACACAATCATTAAGTGTTTCTAGTGGAGGCACTACAGATGAACAAAGTAATGTAGCAATAAAATTAACAGGGACATTAGCCGGTAATACAGTCTTATCTTGTGAGGCAGTAGAAACCTGGTACATCATAGATAATGCTACAACCATGAGCACTCATAGTTTAACTTTTAAACCTTCTGGTGGAACTGGTGTAGATTTAGTGGCCGGATCTAAACATATTATTTACACAGACGGAACCACTGCATTTGATGTATCGGCTGATTTTGGAAATGTTAAAGCAAACGGTACATTGGAAGCAACAGGAAATGTTTCTTTTGATGGAGGTACATTTACATTCAATGAATCCTCAGCAGACTTAGATGCAAGATTTGAAGGTAATGGTGATATTAATTTATTATTTACTGATGCAGGTAATGATAGAGTTGGAATAGGAACAAACACTCCAGCAGCTAAATTAGAAGTTGATCAAAATGCTTCAGCAGGTGCTATACCTGTTGTTGATTTAGACCAAGGAGATGATGATCAACCTTTTATAAATTTTGCAGGAACTTCTGCTAGTGATAGTACAAAAAGTTTATCTTCTGCAACAGCAACAGCTGGTAATAAAGTTGGTGCGATACAAGTAAAAATTAACGGAACAGTTCGTTGGATTAGATTTTACGATTCAGCAGTGTAGGAGAATAGATGCCTCTAGCAAACATACAAATAGCTCCTGGTATAGATAAACAAAACACTGAGTATGGAGCACAGGGTAGATGGATAGATTCTGACAATGCTAGATTTAGATATGGTTTACCAGAAAAAATAGGTGGTTGGGCTAAAATCACTCCAGACGCTCTTGTAGGAGCCAATAGAGGTATTATAACTTGGAATGATTTAAATGGTGCTAGCTACACAATGTTAGGCACTAATAAAAAATTATATGTTTTTACTGGTGGTGTATACTACGATATTACTCCTGTTCGCGCAACTGGAACAGGAAACATAACTGCTTTTACTACAACTAACACTTCTACTTCTGTTACTATAACAGATGCAGATCATGGTGCCAAAGAGGGAGACTTTGTTACTATTGCTAGTGTGTCGGGTGCAGTAAATGGAATATCTCAAGCTAACCTTCAAGGCGAATTTGAGATACAATCAATCACTTCAACTTCTCAATATGTTATCATAGCAAAAGCTGCCGCAACAGGCACAGGTACTGTTAGTAGTACAGCTAATGCTACGTATCAAATCAACACCAATCCTGCTACTTCTTTAGCTGGTTATGGTTGGGGATCTGGAACATGGGGTCTATCCACATGGAATACATCAAGAGAAACTGTTAGTGGTGCAGAAGCTGTTCAGCTAGATTCAGGTAAATGGTCTTTGGATACTTGGGGGGAAGATGTTCTAGCACAACAGCAAAATGGTAGACTATATTATTGGGATACTTCAGGAGGAACAGGAGCAGTTGCATCAAGCACACCTGTTTCTAACGCACCTACAGCCAGTAGGTTTGTTTTAGTATCTGGTACAGATAGACATGTTATATGTTTTGGTACTCAATTAATAGGAACCACAACACAAGATGATATGTTTATTAGATGGAGTTCTCAAGAAGATGAAAATGATTGGACACCAACAGCCACTAATACTTCAGGGTCACAAAGACTAACTGATGGTAGTAGATTAATCACAGCAAAACGTTCTCGTGGTGCAGTGTTAATATGGAGTGATACCGCTTTGTATCAAATGCAATTGGTCGGAGATCCTTTTGTTTTTGGATTTTCTCAATTAGGATCTAACTGTGGAGCCATAGGATTACACTCTGCCGTAGAGGTTAATGGTGTATCTTATTGGATGGGTAAAGACTCGTTCTTTCAATTTGATGGTTCTGTTAGAAAAATACCTTGTTCTGTTGAAGATTATGTTTTTGGAGATGTATCAGAAGGAAATCAAAGAGATACATTTGCAGCTGCTAATAGTGAGTTCAATGAGATTACATGGTTCTATGCTACAGAAAACGCTACACAAATAGACAGATGTGTAACTTATAACTATGAAGAAAGAGTTTGGAGCGTGGGCACATTGTCCAGAACTAGTTGGGCAGACAAAGGTGTATTTCAATATCCTTATGCATCTGAGTTTAGTCCTAATGATACAACAACAACTATTAGCACAATAACAGGATTAACTGCTGGTAGAACATTTGTTTATGCACATGAGTTTGGACAAAACGATGACGGATCCGCAATGACATCTTATGTAGAATCTGGAGATTTTGTATTACCAGAAGCAGGAGAAAACTTAATGTCGGTAAGAAGATTTATACCTGACTTTAAAAATTTATTTGGAACAGTTGATGTAACATTAAAATTTAGAACTTATCCTGCAACAACACAAATAAATCATGGACCTTTTGCAATAACAACATCTACAGAAAAAGTAGATACAAGAGCCCGGGGTCGTCAAGGTGCATTAAGAGTAGAGAGCAATACTTTAAATTCTTCTTGGCGTTTTGGAACTTACAGGGCTGATATTAGAGAGGGAGGTAGAAGGTAATGGCAGGAATTAACATACCAAGATTACCAACAGCTTCTGATGAATATGATTCAAATCAATTTAACAATTTAATTGGATCATTGGATCAGTTGATATTATTATTAAATAGTTCTTATACACCAGAAGTATTAAGAAATGAAGATGAACAAATAGCGTGGTTTTTATCGTAAATGTCTAATACATACACAAACCATAAAGTAGATTTAACAACGACAAATCTAACTACTTTATATACAGTCCCAGACGCAACAACTGGTATTGTAAAAAGCATAGTAGTTTCAGATGATTCAGGTAGTGGTAGCACCATAACAGTTAATATAACAGATAGTAGTAGCAATGTTTTTAACTTAGTTTCTACCAAAACAATAAGTGCATCAACACTTACAGAGTTACTATCTCAACCTTTAGTTACTAAACAAAACGAGATTATTAAGGTTCAAGCAGGTAATGCCAACAGATTACATGTTGTTTTATCGGTGCTTGAAATAACATAATTATTGATATATGGTGAAAAAATGCCTATAAAAGACGATGGAGTAGTAGAATACGTTGAGGTCAACGGTGAAATGATACCGAAGATCGTTGTCCCAGCTGAAGTTACTATAACTAATACAAAAACAGGAAAAGAATACGGCTCAGATAAAGAAGCCGAAGACGATGTCAATGATCCGTCAACAGATACAAAAGCAGAAGATATTAGAAGAGATGTTCTTATTAAAGCTGCTATTCATGAAGTTATTAAATCGGAGGTAGGTGAATAATGGGTTTGTTTGATAAAGCAATAAAAAATATAGTAAAGGCAGTTAAGCCTGTCTTACCTGTAGCCGCGATGTTTGCGGCTCCTTATCTTGCTCCTAAATTAGGAGCCATGTTAGGAGGTAGTGGTTTAGGTTCACTATTTGGTGGATATGCATCTAAGTTTGGTGCATTACCAATGGCACTTAAAGCGCCTCTATCAAGTGGTATAACCAATTATGGAATAGCAAAATTACTCGGACAAAAAAATCCAGAACGTGCAGCATTGTATGGAGCTGTATCTTCTTTACCTTTTGCATATATGAAAGCAAATGCTTTAGCTAACACTGGTATTTTAAACGAAGCAGGTGAAGCAGTCAGTGGTATGGATTTAATGTTTGCACCAGGAGGATCACAATTTACTTCTCCTGCTGTTATGGGTCCTGAGTATGTAAGTGGTTATGAACAAATAGCTGATGTAGGCACAGGTAATTTTGTAGATAATTTAAATTCACCTATCATGTCACAAAATGTTGTTACACCCACTTCCACAAGAACATTTGGAATAGAAGATTTACTTAGAACTCAAGCAGAAAAAACAGCAATGTTTTCTGATAAAACAATACCGGCTGGATCTTTTGATATGAAAGCCGCGTTACCTTTACTCGCTGGTTATATGGGTGGTGAACCCACTGATGAACAAGCAGCTGATATGGCAGAAGAAAAAGAAAGAAGAAGAATGGGACAGTTATATGATTTAATGACCAATCCTTATTATGATAATGACCCAGGAGATTTTGGTTTCATTCCTTATCTTGAAGCAGGAGGAGAAGTCACAGGACCTGGAGGTCCAAAAGAAGACAAGGTGCCTGCAATGTTAAGTGATGGAGAATTTGTTATGACAGCTAAATCAGTAGAAAATTTAGGTGATGGAGACAGAATGGCAGGTGCAAGAAAAATGTATTCAATGATGAATTCTTTAGATCCGGAGTCAAAGAAATCTGATGTTTAAAAGATTTGCAAAAACTGCTCTAAAAGGTTTTGCTAAAAAACAAAAAAAATTTGCAAATAGACCTAGTGCAAAAGACAAAAGAATTAAAAAAGAAAACAAAAAAGTTGCTGGTGTTGGAGTTGGTATAACTGGCGGAACTGCTGGCTACTTAGGTTTTGAGTATGGTATGGCACAAAAAAATTATCCAGAGACTGGTAAAAATAGGTAGGTATGGATTGGAAGTTCTTCGAAAAAGAAGACTTAAAATGGATTGAAAAAATTAGTCATGACTTTTTAAAAGAGTCGGCTTGGGGTGAAAGAGTAGAGATCAGTAAAGAAAAAGTAGAAAACTATTTTCTTGCTGCAACGAATAAACCAAATATGTTTGGTATTATATCGCTAAACGGAGAAGAAAGAACAGGATTTCTTATAGGATGTGTTCTCGAATTTCCTTACAGCAAAGACTTATTTGCTAGACAATTGGAGTTATATGTAATTCCAAAGTTTAGAGGTAAGATGACAGGCATACAGTTAATGAAAAAATTTATTGATTGGTCAAAAACAAAAAAGGCAAAAGAGGTAATTTTTGAAGTATCGACAAAAATAGGTAATTTTGATAAGATGGCCAAAAGATTAGATATGAAAAACATAGGAATTAGTTATAGGAGGACATTGTGAGTATACCAGGTTTAGGCTCAGGCGGTGACCCAGAAGGAACTTCGTTTGCAACGCAGTTTCAAAGAGAAGCACCACAAATAGAAGCAAGAAAATTGCAGTTAATGGATACTGCAAGAGACTTTGCTCAATCACCGGTAAGCATAGATACTCAACCAGTTGCTGCTTTTGGTGATTTACAAAATCAAGCTTTTGACATGACGAGTCAAGGTCTTGGTTCTTTTCAACCATACATGAATCTTTCTCAAGATTATTTATTAGGTAGCACAATGGCTTATGATCCCATGTCTTACAAACAATTTATGAATCCTTTTCAAGATGAAGTGATTCAAGGTATTGAAGATCAATTTGCAAAAGCACAAAACAAACTTAATATGCAATCATCTAAGTTTGATGCGTTTGGTGGATCAAGACAAGGTATTGCTTCTGCTGAATTATCTAGACAACAAGCACAAGCCGTGGGTCAAGCACAGGCACAAAATTATCAACAAGCACAACAAATGGCACAAAATCAATTTGGAAATCAAATGCAAAGATTTCAAACCGCCGCTCAAGGTTTAGCAGGATTAGGAACACAGCAACAACAATTAAGACAAGGAGATATTGCATCTGCAATGCAAGCAGGATCAGTTCAACAACAACGTCAACAACAAATTGAAGACGCTGCTTACAGACAAAGTTTACAACAAAAATATGAACCGTATCAAAGACTTGGTTTTGTTAGTGACATATATCAAGGCATGCCTTCTAGTGGTATGGCAACTACGATGGGCACCTCTCCAGCTGTCAACCCACTAGCACAAGCAGTGGGAGCAGGTATTACAGGATTGGCGGCATATCAAGGTCTTAAAGGATAAGAGGTAAAATGGTCAGGCCAATACTTAGACCTCTATTCAATCAAGCAAAAAGAGGATTCAATACACCTCAGGGTAGAATGTTTACTCTTGGTACCTTACCAGTCGGTGCAGATTTATTTACAGATGGCTTAATAAATCAACAAAGATTAGTTGATCAAGGTAATGAAGCAGTTGCCAATGTAGAGCTACCATTGCCGTTAGGAGATGAAAACGAAAACATTTCTACAGATATAGATGTAACTAGTAAAGATCCAGAGCCAGATCCAACTGCTGATCTGTTACCTAATTTTCCTGGTGGTATAAAAAAAGTAACTCAAGAAGATCAACAAGATCAAGAAATAGTAGACACCGCAGCAGCAACAACGAATACTGGAATATCAGACAATGAATTAAATTCAGCAAAAAATGCAACACAAAGTAGTGAAGCAGTAGATTATGTAGATAGTGATTCAGTTCAAAGAATTAATGGATACAAAAAAATTATAAAAAATTTTTTAGAAGATGATGGATCGGGAGACAAGTTACAAAGAACTGCTCTTCTTTTACAAATAGGATCTGCCCTTATGTCAGGTAGAACGGACCAACCGGGTCTTAGAGGTTTTATTGATATTGTAGGTAGAACTGGTATGGAAGTAGCACCTACTTTATTTGAAATGGGTGTGGAAAGAGGTAAAGCGGACAGAGAAATAAATGCAGCTGCGTTAGATTTATATTTTGAAGATTTAGAAAATCGACAAGATGTTAGTGGTCCTTATGTTGCAGTATATCAAAATTATAAACTAAACTCAGAAGGCTTAGTTGAATTTGAAAATGGAAAACCTGTAAAATTAGAGGTACCTAAAAAAATTGTAACTGTGAAAAGAACATCTCCAGGAGAAACAAATTATTATAATAAAAATCAAGCTTATGGTTTTGATGTTTTTAGTTTTGTAGAACAAGGCGAAGGCACCGAAGCATTAGGTATAGCTCAAAGCGGAGCTGTTGTAGACAAATCAATGTCTTCTGGTCAGGTTGATCAAATTAAGTATGGTAATTATGTATTTAGGGCACTACCTCAATTAGCTGAAGTGATTCCGTTGTTCATAAATAATCCTGAATTAACAGGTGCTAGTGGATCTTTTGGTAAAGTTGCTGCACCGTTGAACGAAGTATTTAAAGAATTAACAGGTGACATATTAAATGATGATTTTGATTTTGGATCAGATTCTGCTGGAGGTTATGGAGGATTTACTGTTAATGAAAGAGCAAATGGAATGATGATTATATCAGGAAAAGAAGTTCCTGTCTTTTATGATTATGAAAATAAATTTGGTGGTAATAATGTAACTCAAGATAGAGATGGACAAGTCATAGGTGGTCAAGAAGGTGGCGCTCAAGCTTATATGGTAAAAAGTTCTTTTGAAAAATTATTAGAAAGTGCAGGAGATTTTAGCACACTTCAAACTTTTGAAACAACTTTAGGTTTAATGTTAGCTCGTGATAGACAGCCAACTGGTCGTATGTTGGCAGATGTTTTACGTAGATCTTTTCAGGATGTAGAAACAACAGGAATAGGTGGTAGAGGTACAGATACAGCAGTAGTACAAAATTATGTAAAAATATATAATACTTTATACAATAACGCTGTAGGTGCATATGAATTAGCTGGTTTAACAAATGACAAAGATAAAGCTGATAAATCTAATGGTAGACTTATTTATGATCCAGATAGATTTGTTGTAGATGGTGCTGATAATTTAGCAGATACATATTACAACTGGTTAAGATCACCAGGTCAATTAGGAAATATTAGAAGTCAATCAATGTATGATATTGGAGGAGCTAATTCTTTAGCAGAATGGACATCTAGCTTTAGTGGTAATATACAAATGGATCAACAAGAAGATGAACAAAACATAGAAAGCATTTTTAATCAAGAAATGGAGTTATTTCAATAATGGTTGATATTAAAAAACAATATGAAAAAGCTGCTGAACCTTTAACAGCAAAAGATAAAACTTACGTAGACACTACTGATGGTGGTGTTCCTATCACAAAAGCAGAACAAATAATAAGAAAAAACAGAGAAAATATGGAGCCCATTACTGCGGCTTTATCTGCACCTTTTCAATTATTAGGAAATGTGGTTTTACCAGGTAAACCATTTGGTAAAGACAATATGTTTCTACAAGATCAAGAAACTCTTAATCAAAGAAAATTAGAATTAGCTAATCTTAAATCATATAGAAAGAAAAGAGATATGGTTAGAGACAAAGTCTCTATGTTAGTTAATACAGCTACTCAAAAATATCAAGAAACAGGAGATAAAAAATATTTAAATCAAGCACTAGAATCTAAAAATAAAATTATGAAAGCTGCTGGTTTTACCGATAAAGATTTTATAAAACCAAGTTCCGGTAGATTATTGTTTGAAGATGAGTTTGGATTATTTACAAACACACCTAATCCTTATCCTTTAGTAGAAGCAGGTGCAGAAATAACAGCTGGCACGATAGGAAGTATAAAAGGTTATGGATATGGTCAAAAATTAGCACAAAAAAAATATGCAAATTTAATTAAAAAAGGAGCTATGAACATTAAAGGTCCGTGGTGGGCTAGGGCTCTAGGTGCTGTAATGGTTGGTTCTCCTGCCGTGGGTGTTGCTGATTATGGTTATGAAGTGATGCTTGATGTCATGGACAAAGCAGGAAGAGCAAAAGAATTTTTAAGATTAAGTGATAGTAAAGTAAATAATTTAATGTCCAAAGCAATACCTGAGTCTTTGACGTTTGGACCTGAGGGTATTAATAGACCGGACCAAGCGACCAGGATTAAAGGCGCAGTAACTGATGCGACTATTGATGGTGCAATAACATCTGTTTTCTTTGGTGCAAGACCAGCTTATTTAGGTTTAAGAAGGGTTATAGGCGGTAATTTATTTGGTATGTTTAAACAACCAGCAGGTAAAGGTGTTAAAACAGGTCAGGAAATATTAAAAGCAGAACAAGATTTATACAAATGGGCAGAAGGTTCTGTTAAAGCAAGACCTCAAACTCTAGCATTAGATATGCCTTTGATAGGTAAAACTTTAACTCAATTATCTAATTCTAAAATTTTTAATTTCTTAGGTCCAACAGACATGAAACAGTCTAAATTTTGGCCTAATTTAAAACAGATTACAGGAACTGAAGTTCAAAGAGTAGATGTTGGTTCACCTTTATTATCAGGATTAATGAAAGTTTTTGGTAGAGCTCCTATTCTTGGAGGTAGAATATATAAAAACAAAGCACAACAAATGGATACTTATTTTGATTTAGGAGATAAATTAATAAGTAGTTTGAGAATGGCTCCTCTTTTAAATGTAGAAGAATATGGAGGAAGAATTGTAGGTTTAACTGTTTCAAGAGCAAAAGGCTTTGTTGAAGCCGCAAGAGGAATGGAAGAAAATTTATTAACACTTGGTAGATCGTATGGTGCAGTTGTTGATGATGCTAATTTAGTTAGAGAAGCAAAAAGAATAGTAGATAAAGCAGAAGAGATGAAACAAAAAATTCCCAGTGAAAGCGGACCAGGAGTGACTGCTGTTTCAAAAGAATATGATGAACCTTTTATTAGATTTTTAGAAAACCAAATAATTAAACCTGGTGTGCAAGGTGGTAGAACCATCAGTGAATATTATGGTTTACGTCAACAAATGGATAACTTGTATAAACAATTTAAAAATAAAGCTGACACTGGTGAAAGTGTTATAGATATGCAAAGACTATACAAAACTTGGGAAACAGACATAGGTAGTTTAGCCGATAGCGGTATACCTCAAGTGGAAAAAGCATGGCGTGAGTATGAAAATTTTGTCAGTAATGGATTAATATTATTTAATACAAAAGCAGGTAAAGCCATGACTGGTGGCGTAGAAAGATTTGGATTTAATTTAAATTACGATCCAACAAGACATGGAGTAAATTTATTTGACACTGTTATTAAAATAGCAAAAGAAGATCCTGTTAATGCAAAAGCTAATTTAACCGCAATGAAAAATATAATAGGAGATAAAGCTTATTATGAAGGAGTTTCAGCTCACATACACAAGGTTTTTGATCAAAGTATTATAGAAAAAGATGGCGCTCAGTTATTTGATGCAGAGGGATTTGCAAGAGCAATGGGTATAGGTAAAGGTAATCCTTTATCTGGTTTATTTGATGCAGCGCTCCCAGGATCTAAAGTTACGAAGCTACAAGTTTTTGATCCTGAAACAGGATTGACAAAAACATTTGATGAAGAAAAATTCAATGTTGCTTTAAAATCCTCTGGTTACGAATTACCAGAACAATTGCCAAAAGGTAAATTAACTCAATTACCTACCAAAAAAGATTTTGAAAATTTTGCAACCATCATGGGTAATGCAACAAAAAATGGTATCCCTGACATTAGCACATTCATGGCAAGAAGAGCTGTCATGGGTGGTATTAGATCATCTGTAAGATCTATATTACCTTCTCAGTCATTAGGAATAGGAAGTAAAGCATCAGCTGTTGCGGCTGGTGGTGCGTTCGCTGGTTTTACAGGATGGGTGGTACCTTCTTTATTAGCATTTGGTGTAAGATATATGGGTGGTGTGATGACAAACCCAGTTGCTTTAAAAGCTTATACGAATGCATTAAATGAAACACTGCCGACACAGTTAAGGATAAGTAATTTCATAAGATTAGTAAGATTATTACCAGAAGAATTTTCTGAGTTTGATAGAGATTTATCTGAAGTAGAAAGATCTCAAAGATATCGAGATCAAGTTGGAGATGCTTTTGAACAAAGTAAAGGAGTAGGTCAAAGAATTATTGAAGGAGGGGGTCAGATCATTGACCAAGTTAAAGAATTACCTTTTGCAACCGAAGGTCCTATACCAAATATGATAGAAAATTTTTCACCAAACAATCAACCACAAATGTTTGCACCTAACGCAACAGACTTACAATCATCTGCGGGCACCTCTATAATGGGTAATCCGATTATGAATCCACAAGCTGCAGGATCTTTGTACACAGGTAATGTCGATGAAGCATTAGCAAATCAATATAGCAATGCTCCTGTAAGAGCTAAAGATGGAGGAATCATTTCTTTGGTTAGTTAATTATGGCAAATATTTATCAAATGTATATGGATAGAGCAGGTAAAAGATCTGAAGATCCATCTACTCACGCCTATAGATTTAATAATTATATTCGACCATATTCTCCTTCTTCTGACATGTATCATCAGTATGCAGCTTATGATATGTTGAAAGGTTTAACAGAAGATTTACCTGGACCTTTACAAAAACCAGTTGGTGGTATAGCTGCTTTAGGCATGCAACTTGCTAGTCCTTTTTATGATTTTGGTTCTGGGTATTTAGATTTTTTAACAGCTAATAGACAGTCAGGACAGAGACAAGATTTAATGCCGTTTTTGGCTGGTCAAAACCCTATACCGCAAATGAAAAATAGAGGCATAGGATCTTTAGAATTTATGTTTGGACCTTCTAATAAATTCTTAGAAGGCTACAATAAACTATTTGAAAATAGACCGGCTACTCAATCAGGAGCTTCGATGAGAAATGAATAATTTTACAAGAAAAGATTTTATTTGGTTGTTAGGTATCGTTGCCTCTCTAGGAATGACTTGGGGTATGTGGAGCGAAAGACTTAATGCAGTGGAAAGAAAAGCAGACGCAGTTTCTCAAATGCAACAAGACATTGCTATCATTAAAGAAAAAATAATGTGGATGGAAGAATACATGATTAAAACTTATGATGACAGTCGAAATCCTTTGGGATGGTGATGTATAGTTTAGAAATATTATTTTATAAATTTATCGTGTTTTGTGAAAAACATGTAAAAGCAAAATATATTTATTTAATTACTTTTTTATTTTTATGTTTCACCACCAGTGTATTTGCAGAAACCAACACCGTGTCGAGCACGGTAGTTAATAACACGCCACCAACAGCAAATGCACCATCTATAATCAACTCTA
>CENH01012754.1_pt1 | contig 12967 bp, 19 predicted proteins | sample 530171 | NCBI WGS metagenome assembly CENH01 (sample SAMEA2591132, study PRJEB7988) | marine metagenome | biome: marine biome (ENVO:00000447); feature: deep chlorophyll maximum layer (ENVO:xxxxxxxx); material: saline water (ENVO:00002010), including plankton (ENVO:xxxxxxxx) | depth 70 m | reverse complement strand
GCAAGTGTGGACCTAACAAACATTACTTCTCACATTTTGATTACGCATACAAAGGCATTAAGATGGCTGGTCCAATTGGATTAACCGATGCATTGACATCAATTAAGAACGTGTATGGTGATGAAGAGGGAGGAGAGATCAACCAGGGTCTTTTCATAGGCTTGATGAAACAGTTCCAAATGGGCCAGGAGGCAAAACGTCTGAAGAGACTTCCGAATGATTGGATGACCAAGATGTTGGAAACTGCCAAGAAGGTATGTCCTAGTGCCACACTGATACACACCGCAACAAAGAAACAATGGCAACACGCAAACGGCGTTGGATGGGACGCACCTGTGGCAATGGCACATATGTTGAGAGAAGTGTATCTCATAGAGGACGGAACATTTGAACCAAGTTATATGCCCAACGTCACACTGAAATTAGAAGATGGCGACGTAGCATCCGAGTCTGAGGCTCAGACAGCCTTCAACAAATATGTTAAATGAAACTGTGCTATTATAAATGTTGGGTAACAAAAAACAACAAAACAGAAGAATACGGATATGGACTACCCTGGAAGGATGTATTAAAAGAAGTAAAACAATTCTACAAGGATGGGGCAGACGCAGTGGAACTAGAAATGATAACAAAAGAGGAGTTCGATGAAACACTTCCAAGACCTTAACAATCTACCTGAGATCAATTTCAAAAGCAAGGAACGGCCTGTGTTGGAAGAATTGGCCAACTACATAGACAGGATGAAGCAGGACTTGTTTGATGAAAGATGGAGCCAGGCCACCAAAAAACATATCAAGACTTCATTAGTGCTTTACATAAGATCTATGCAAAAACAATTGGCGCCGATGGGACACCATTACAAGGCCGTTGATATGAAAGGCAAACAACACTTGGAACACGTTATTCCACAGAACAAAATTATTACTGCATATCTCCACGACAAGATATCTAGTCGTTGGGTATTACAGATGCCATTGTGTTTGATTGATGATGATGACAAACATATACTTGAAGGTGATTGGCAGTTGTCGGGTAATTGGGAGTATCCATTCAGAAGATATAAACACGCAGGATTCACTAAGACCATAAAAGATGTCAAAGGTAACGTAATTGATTTAGACAGTCACACCATATGGCAACATTTCCAAATGCTTGGCGCGGTTGACCTAATTACCTAATCCGTGTATAATTAAGACAGCAAACCACCAGAGCCGGTAAGGTACCAGTTCTCATTTGTAAAATCTTATTAGAGACGCTCTACGTCGATGATGGATTGTATAGCCGGGAGACGGCGAGGCTGGAGCCGACAACGGACTGGTGGGGGCCAAACATTATGCCAAGCGACAAGACAAAAAAATTACTGGAAGGACTGGGCAAGATAACCGACTCTGCTCCCAAGGACCGCAAGGAAGAAGTGTTTCATTCATACACCAACAGATACTATCCAAACACCATACACGTTTTACCTGCCAGATACGACAAGGCCAGACGCAAGAAGGACGAGGATGGAGATGAGTACATTATGATAGACAGGGTGTATGGTTCACTCTATGGGCAGAGACTGGTGCAAAAGGATGGCACAGAATACAGAGGAAAACTTTACAACAAAAGAAGATTGATAACACACAAAACAGCCGCAGGTGAAAAATCCAATTTTTACAGCCGTTGCACGGTGACCGCTGATGGCAGATGGTTTGACAACGGTGGACTACCCATAGAAGCACCAACGAAACTGGAACCTGAGAAACAGAAGACTGCCGAAGAGATCGAAGAAGAGAAAAGACTTAAAGCAGAAAAAGAGGCAAGAATACTTGCTAACCTAAAATAACCTAATAAAACCAATGGTTATACCAGGTTGACGTATTTCCAAGATATGTTATAATAGTGGTAACAAAGAAGGAGAATGTTATGTATAAATGTTCAGTTAAAGCAAGTTTGGTACTAGATCAGATGAGATCTAGATGTCAAGCAGATACACAGACTAACAACAAATGGTATGGTAAGTCAGGCAACTATATGTATATCATGGGCAGAGAGAACGCCGATGGTAAGGCAACAGGTGTTGTGCATAAGATTGCAGAAGACGGATCTCACAAATTGTGTGGATCTTTCAAGATTTTATCAGATGGTATCATCACAAGATTCACAGGTATGTCTAAGGCAGATTGGAATAATGCGATGAGATCAGCAGAAGCGGAATACAAAACGAAATATTCTGAGACTGCGCCAACAGAAGACAACGCACAAGAAAAAGTCGCGGTATAAATTGATGCAGAAGACGTGGGTTCGAGTGCCCCTAGAGTGCCAACAGAGGCCAATGCAATTTAAAATTCTCGGCCCACACGCATCTAAAAGGATCATATGACAAAACAGGTCAACGAACAAAAAAAGATAAACAGTTTGTTTAAATGGATATTTTCCACGGTGCTGGTTATGACAATCGGAATCGGCGGATCGTTCTTCGGTGGTACATTTTATCCTAATGTTTGGACAGTAGACAAACTACAAAAGCAATTTCAAAAACAAGAATTAAATGAAGCACACTTGCTTGGACTCCAGGAGCCTGAATTTGAGTACACCGACAAGGCGACCTTTGTTGAGTCCACAAGGAGATGTGTGCAATACTTAAATTATACAACAGACAGATTGAGCAGGGTGCCAACAAGCATCATAATCGCAATGGCAGGTGTTGAGTCTGGATGGGGCAACAGTAGGTTTGCATTAGAAGGCAACGCACTGTTTGGTGTGAGGACCTGGGACTTGAAAAATGTACCCCATATGAAGGCCAAAGGCAATCCTGACGCATCGTGGGGCGTGAAGAAGTATGAAACAAAATGTCAGTCCGTACAAGATATGATTGCCATTTTGAACAGGCATCCTGCCTATGAGGATTTTAGGGCACAAAGAGAACAACAGATAGACGCTGGTAAATGGGACTACAGGGCATTGATGGTAAGAATGAGTGCCTGGAGCACCAATCCGGAGTATGCAGATATAATCTTGCAGGCCATAGTTGACAACAAACTGCCTTAAATATATACTTTAAGAATGGGATATATTCAATTGAAACTGCCTAAACGGATCAAGAACAAAATAGAAAATTCAAGAAGAAACAGAGAAGCACAGGCTAACCACGAAGAGTGGTTGCAGTCAAAAGGTCTGGACACCTACACTTTGAAAGAGAAGACAAAAAACTTCAAAGGCTATGACATACCCGATTACACGCCGGATCCTAATCATCCAAAGACAGGAGACAAGATACCGGTTGCTGGTGGTAAAAAAGCACAGCCTCAAGCATATTCCGGAGAGAGAAAATTACTTGGCATAGGCCTAATGCACAAATCTAACCTCGTACCTGTGTGGGATGAAGAAGGTGCAAAAGAAATTACCCAGATGAAGGGCAACAAATAAGTATGTGCCTATATGGCACGTATCGGAAGAAAATCAACAATACAATGGATCAAGGAAGACTATAAGTCAAATCCTTTTAGGTTCTGTTGTGAAGTGATTGGAATGATTTCCAATTTAATCGCTTCGCTTATCCTTATGTGGTATTCACCAAACCCACCAATGTTTATCGCCTACATATTCTTCCTGGTAGCAACCTGCTTCCTGATGTATGGTGCATTCAGTCGTAGAAGTTTTGGATTTACGGTAATGTATTTGGTATATTTGGCCATAGATGGCATTGGTTTTATCAAAACCATACTATAAAAAGCCAATAAAATCAACCATTCTAGCAAGATCAACTACGGTTGACGTATTTCCAAGATATGTTATAATTGTTTTATGATTAGACTAATAATATTGTTTGCAATATTTCTTGCAGTGTACCCGATGATAGGAGATGGTTGGGCACAGTTCAGCAACGACGTGAATGTTGATGGTGTGTTCAATGTGGTATCTAATATGTTTGCGGCGCTGTCGGAATTAGTTGACAAACTTAACAAATAGGTAAACTATGAAAAACATAAGCAAAATATTCCTTATACTTTTTGCAGGTCTATTGGTAGCACAGTGTTCGACATACAAGATCAAAAGTGATATGTCAAAGAACGGTGTTGTTAACAAGACGCCTAAATGGTATGTGGATTACAATCACGAAACTATGTTCAAATACCAAGAGGCGGCAACTGCCGTATCTCCTGATATGGAACTGGCTGTGAAGAAGGCTACAATTCTTGCCAAGGCAAAACTTGTAGATAGAATAAATGGTGAGATGAACAACAGGACTACCATAAACAAGAATGAAGCGGGTACGAATGAAAATCTTACTGTGACAGCAGGTTCGCAGGACATTGTTGTGAATATGATCGAAAGCACTCTGGCTAGAGGCTATGAAGTTACAAAACAGGAAATTTTTGTAACGTCTAGCAAATCTTACAGGGTATATGTGATGCTTGAAGTATCTAAGAAAGAAGTCGAAGCGATCATAGAAGAGATCAACAAAAAACAAGTGGCAGTGATTGATGTTGACAAAATCAATAAACAGGCCAAAGAAATACTGAAGTAGGACTATGAGAACCATATATTTTCTTATAGCCCTGCTCGGACTATTAGTAGGCCTTGTGCTTTTTGTCAATGTCGAAAAGGCACACGCGGGTGGTCCTTGGAGCAACCAGTATTGTGATGTTGAAACAACAACAATCAGAGTGGTTGATCAGGCAGGTAATGTGCTTGAAGAAAAGACCGAGGAGACAGTGACTTGCAATGATGGAGCGTCGGACTTCTTGTTTGATATGGGCATCGCTGAAAGTTGTAATATGTACACTTGGGATATGCCTTTGGGAGAAACATTGGTCACACAAAGACAGATCGCTTGTAAAAGAATGGACGGTGGATATGAGATTGTACAAGGTTATCACAGTATTGATTAGCCTGTTGCTGACGTCATCAGCAATGGCAGACAAGAAGACACCAGGAGACGCCAAAGGACAGATAGGTAAAATGCCTAGTCCAATATTCTTCGACACTACTCAAACAGAATATTCGATGACACAGTTCCTATTCAGAAGGACTCAGTATCTTAGATTCAGTCTTAAAAAAGCAGAGAAGAAGATGCACGAATCTGCAGTGTTTTTTATGCTTGACAACGCACATAATGGTGAAATAGTCAGTTGGTATAGCAAGAAAAGGCTGGCGGCTGGCAAGGTGCGTGTGATACATTCCTATCCAATAAGTGGGGGTTTTTGCCGTACATATCAGGCTTACATCAAAGTAAACGGCAAAGAAAGGCATATGACAAATAATGCCTGTAAAAGAATAACAGGTGTGGGCTGGAGTTTCTACAAATAGCATAAATATTGTATAAATAAATTTGTAAACAAAGGAATTTATACAAATGGCAACAGTACTACCAAGAATCGAGAGAAACGACCCAAATGCAGGAATGCAGGGTGCATATTACACAGTAGACATAGCAATGAGTGGATTCACAGATGCTGAGACAACGGCAGGTGGAAGACTATCACCGTGTGCGGCACGTGACTTCGCAACGAAGCCAACTACATTGGCACAATCTTTATTAGTTTCAAGAGGACAGTTAAGATACAAATTGATGCTGAATGCATTACAGGTTAGATCAAACTGCCGAATCATCAATATGGTGACAACATATTCGAACACGCAAGGTGACTCACCAATCACAGACATCAATTTTGGTATTGTGTTTGAAAACGATGATTTCGTTCCAACAACGGGTTCAACAATTGACGGATCAACTTCAACAACAACAAAAATCCTATACATTCAGGACAAGATTGCAGAAGCACTGACAACTACTCATACAGAGAAAATGAGTGTGTACAATCCAACTTCGGGTGCTGGAGAAATATCAGACGTCGAAGTGACAGTTGCTCCTGTTTTATCAGGCAACGAAGGCGAGATTGTTGAGGCGATTACGGTTGCAGAAGTTACTGGTTTCAGATCAAACGTTGACGCAGAGACACCAACTGACAACGCATTATCATACTCAGCAGAGTAATCATAATTTACCAAATATTCAATAGCATTATAACGGCGTATCTGTTATAGTAAATAACAGTTACAATGTTTATCGCGATACTCACTTTACTATCGGCGCTGTCTATTTCTGGAGTGGCAATATTCTACTCTGTCATAGGACTGGCAACCATATTCCCGGGTGCATTCGTACCAGTGTGTATAATGGGTGGTGTGTTAGAAGTGGGTAAACTTATCACGGCATCTTGGCTTTATAGAAACTGGAGATTCACTCCTTTCTTGCTGAAGACATATCTTACCACTGCAGTCATAATACTATCGCTGATCACATCAATGGGTATCTTTGGTTTCCTATCCAAGGCACACCTAGAACAGAACCTTGCGTCTGACACTTTGACACAACGAATCTCAATACTCGAAGACAAGATAGACAGTGAGAAGAACAATATTCTAAGACAAAACGCAGTAATAGAAAGGGCGGAGAAAGCCATAGGCAGAGACACCGGCATAGCGTCAGGAGACATTGAAGTACAACAATCTATAATCGCAGACGCAAATGAAAAACTAAAAACACTACTTACAGTCGAGACCAACACAGTCAAGGATCTTAATGACAGATTGAAAGTTTTGGATAAAAATGTCAGTGACGTGCTTACATCCAACAAGGCCTGGTTCAATGAAGAAAAAGCGGCCGCTGATCTCAAAGCATCACAGAAAGAAGAGCGTGAACAGATAGCAATCAAGGTTGTAGAAGCACAAGAAAGAATAGCAGAATTAAAAGCAGATCACAAAGAAGAGATTGCAAAAGCACAGGAGATCATAGCAAATATGAGATCTGGATCTCAGGACAACAAAGGACAGTTTATAAAAGAAATAGAAGTAGCAGAACAAAAGATATTCGATTCACAGGGCAACATAGACCTTTTCATTGTCGAGAAGCAACCACTGGAAAAAGAAATGCTAACGCTCGAAGCAGAGATAGGGCCTGTGAAGTACATTGCCGCATTGGCAGTGGACTGGGGGATAACGGATCAGGTTGAGACCAGCAAGGCAGTGAGATGGGTGATCATTATAATTATTTTCGTATTCGATCCGCTGGCAGTACTCTTATTGATTGCGGCCAACCAATCACTTATGAGAAGATTCCCACCTGAACCACCTAAGCCAGAAGAGGTTCTTGATCTAGAGAAACCTGACGACGATAACAACATCATACTTAGATGGAAAGATGAGATGTCTAAGAAAGCAGAAGCAGAGGCAAATCAGATGGATGCGGTCAATCAACAACTTTCAGATTGGAAGAAAAAATTAGAAGTGTTCAATGCAAAAGTGCCAAAACCGTCAGCCGAAACACCTGTAGAAATCATACAGGAAGATCTCGAAAAAAAAACTGAAGACAAAGAAATAGTAGCAGATAATATGAAGGACGGATTTGATCCTGCCGAGGTTGAAGGATATGACGAGTTCAATTCCAAGTACGTGGAACCTACGTATCAAGATCCTGCAGAAGTAATTAAAGAAATAAAGGTAGAGCAAGAAGCCGAAGCGAAAGCAAAGCAACTAGAAAAATTCAAAAAAAGAGAAAAAGAAGAGCAAGAAGCACTGGAAGAGATCTCTCGCAAGGCAGAACAGGAAGAACTTGACCAAATAATAGCAGACCATGAAGAAAGCCTGTTCTATGACAGATTCAAGAAAGAAGAAAAGGACGAGCCGGGTATAGCAGAACAGATAGAAGAAGCAATGGAGTCTGAAAGAACAAGGCCTGATTTCACAGAAGTGATCGAGCCCGAGCAGGCTGTACAGGAAATGATGGAGAATCCAAAAAAAGCAATGGAAGAAAAAGTTGAGGTTGTAAAAGAAACTGCAAGAAAAACAGTTGAAGCCGATATGAGTAAACTGGCGATCGAGCCTGAAATAGGAGAATTCACTGGTGGATATAAACCAGCATTCGTCAAAAAATCACAATCAAAGATTAACAAAGATGCCTACGTGCAGAACGAAGAACAGACAGACAAAACACTTTGGCAAAAAGTTAAAGCAAAACTAACCACTGAGGAAGACTATCATACCAGAGTAGAAAAGAGAATCGACGATCTAATGAACAAATTAGACGCAGGTGAGATTCAAATGGAAGACTTGACTCCGGAAGATAGACAAGTTATAATCGATATTAGAATGCAAAACGAAAGTGGTGATAAAATTAAATAATGTCCGAAGAATCATTGATATGCTCGTTCTGTAACAAGTCAAGAAAGGATGTCAGCAAGATGATTGTTGGCGCCAGCAAGACATCTATATGCAATGAATGTGTAAAATTGTGTGTCGAAATACTGGATGAAGACATAATCAAAGCAAGAAAAGACAAAATGGCTTCTGGAGATCTAGAAGCACTTAATCCTGTGAACATCAAAGAATACCTAGACCAATACGTGGTTGGGCAGGACGCCGCAAAGACTGTGTTATCAGTTGCAGTTGCCAATCACTACAAAAGAATTACAAACCCTCCGGCAGATTTTGAACTAGACAAGTCCAATGTATTCTTGTTGGGTGCAACAGGTGCAGGTAAAACTTTGATGGCAAGAAGCATTGCCAAGTACCTTGATGTGCCTGTCGCCATATCAGATGCAACAACTTTAACTGAATCAGGTTATGTTGGTGATGACGTGGAAAATGTGGTACAGAAACTATACGCCAACGCAGGTGGAGATATACACAGAACACAACGTGGAATAGTATTCATTGACGAGATAGACAAGATATGCAGAAAAGGCGAAAACACATCAATCACCAGGGACGTATCAGGAGAGGGTGTGCAACAAGGACTTTTGAAAATTGTTGAGGGTACCGAATGTAGGGTGCCGCCGATGGGTGGAAGAAAACATCCAGATCAGCAGATGGTAACCATTGACACCAAGAACATCCTGTTCATTGTTGGTGGTGCATTTACGGAACTGGAGAAACAGATACAGAGCAGGCAGTCGAGTGGTATGGGTTTTAATGCAAACCTCAAAGACCACGACTTACAAAATTATCTAGCAGATGTTAAACCAGAAGATCTAATCAAGTATGGATTGATTCCTGAGTTTGTAGGCAGGTTCTCTATGATAACAAATGTAGATGCACTGAGCGAACTGCAACTGGTACAAATTTTGACTGAACCTAAAAACGCAGTAATCAAGCAGATGCAATACCTATTCAATCTTGACAGCATAAAACTAGACTTTGACAAGTCGGCCAAGTTGGCCATTGCAAAAAAAGCCAAAGCACTGGGTACAAATGCCAGGGGTTTGAAAAACATAATTGATAGAGTGCTTTTACCATTTCAGTTTGACGCACACGAGATGAGATCAAAAGGCGTTGAAACAATCAAAATAACGCAAGACGTGGTTGACAAGGGTGCAGATCCTGTGTTACTGTTTAAAAAGCAAACTGATGTATCAAAAAAACAAAACTAATTTCCATTCCAACCGGCCAAAATTCATCAAGAAAATTCGAGAACCTGGATTCCATGGATACTACGCAGAGGTGCGTGAGGGTGAAGATCCGATGAGAGCTTTCAGGAAAATCAAAAAGAAACAAAAAGATGACAGATTTTTTGAAGAATTGAAGGACAGGCAATATTTTAGGAAGCCAAGTTTCCGAAAACGTGAGAAAGAAAAGAAAAGAAAACAAACCATAAGAAGAGCATCTAGGGAAAATGCCTCCTGGCATCAAATACCCAAACAACGAGGGCATCAATGAAGAAGGAAAGAAAAGGAATAAGTGAAAAAGAAATGTTTTTGAAAGCGTACGAAAGAGGCAATCCTCAGTTTTGGCTTAATAGAACTAGACCAAAAAAGCAGAAAGAATATAAACTTACCAAAAAGGTCGCAATTTGACATATAGTACATATATGTTATAATAAATACAGTTGAAGATTGCTTTAGATAGGATCTTCAATAACATTAACTCGCTAACTTAGGAGGAAAGCAAATGAAAAATACACTATCTATCTTTAATAACTTAAGACCACTTACAGTAGGTTTCGATGATATGTTCGAACACTTTGAGCATATGATGGATGACCGATTATTTACGAATGGAACTGTGGGCAATTTCCCACCGTACAACATCGTGAAGACTGGTAAGCACACTTACAACATAGAACTTGCTCTTGCAGGCTTCAACAAGAAAGACATTGAAGTCGAGTACGAGGACAACCACCTTGTAGTCAAATCAAAGAAAGTTGAGAAGAGTGAGGCAGATGAAACAACAGACGAGAACGGTGATGTCTTGCACAGGGGAATTTCAAAAAGAAGTTTCACAAGATCATTTACCATTGCTTCTGATGTTGAAGTAAAGGGTGCTGAACTGAAGGACGGTCTATTAACAGTTGCACTGGAAAGAATAATTCCAGAGTCCAAAAAAGCAAGATCTATAGAGATCAAGTAAACTGACAAGATAGGTGGGGTGGTAAAACACCCTACCCATCAATAGACAAACTAAAATTTTATGTTATAATAAGGAGATATATGAGCAAAATAATTGGAATAGATTTAGGTACAACAAACTCTTGTGTGGCCATAATGGAGGGTACACAGGCAAAGGTATTGGAAAACGCAGAAGGAAAAAGAACAACCCCATCTGTGATTGCATTCGGAGATGAGAACCTGGTGGGTGACCCTGCAAAGAGACAGGCAGTGACCAACCCAGAAAACACAATCTTCGCGGCAAAGAGATTAATTGGAAGAACATTTGACGGAGACAGTGTGCAGAAAGACATACAGACGTCACCATTCAAAATCATTAAAGCAGACAATGGAGATGCTTGGGTACAAGCAAAAGGTGAAAAGTATTCACCATCTCAGATTTCCGCTTTCGTTTTACAAAAAATGAAAGAGACTGCTGAAAAATATTTAGGTCAAGAAGTTAAAAAGGCAGTGATTACGGTACCGGCATACTTCAATGACTCACAAAGACAAGCAACCAAAGACGCAGGTAAGATTGCAGGGTTGGAGGTTGAACGTATTGTAAACGAGCCAACCGCGGCGGCACTTGCATATGGATTGGACAAAAAGAAGTCAGGCACAGTTGCAGTATACGACTTAGGTGGTGGTACGTTTGACGTATCCATACTAGAAATTGGTGACGGTGTATTCGAAGTTAAATCTACAAACGGTGACACATCGTTGGGTGGCGAAGACTTTGACAACGCAATAGTTGACTATCTAGTTACTGAATTTAAAAAAGATACCGGCATAGACATAAGCAACGACAGTCTTGCTATGCAGAGGATCAAAGAAGCGGCAGAGAAGGCAAAGTGTGAACTTTCATCAACAGCACAGACAGATATCAATCTGCCATTCCTAACAGCAGACAAGACAGGACCTAAACATTTGAACGTAAAAATGAACAGAGCAAAACTCGAATCTCTTGTTGAAACACTTGTTGAGAGAACACTTGCACCTTGCAAAACAGCATTGAAAGATTCTGGTTTGAGTGCAAATGAAATAAGTGAGGTTATCCTTGTAGGTGGTATGACTCGGATGCCAAAAGTGATCGAACAAGTTAAAAACTTCTTTGGCAAAGAGCCACACAAAGGAGTGAACCCGGATGAGGTCGTGGCAATTGGCGCCGCTATACAGGGCGGTGTATTGCAGGGAGACGTCAAGGACGTACTATTGCTAGACGTTACTCCACTTTCGTTGGGAATAGAAACAGTGGGAGAAGTTACAACTAAACTGATTGAGAAAAACACAACTATTCCTACAAAGAAAAGCCAAGTATTTTCAACGGCGATAGATAACCAGAACGCAGTGACCATTAAAGTTTTACAGGGTGAAAGAGAAATGGCCGCTGACAACAAACTTCTTGGAAACTTCAACCTGGAAGGTATAGCACCTGCACCAAGAGGCATACCTCAGATCGAAGTAACATTTGACATTGATGCAAACGGTATCGTGAACGTAAGTGCAAAGGACAAAGGCACGGGCAAAGAACAGAAGATTACGATACAGGCATCTGGTGGTTTAAGTGATACGGAGATAGACCAAATGGTCAAGGACGCAGAGGCAAACAAAGATGCTGACAAAAAGAAACGTGAAACTGTCGACGCCAAGAATATGGGAGAACAGGTTGCCCACCAAGCAGAAAAGTCAGTCAAAGAACATGGTGACAAGGTGACTCCCGAAGAGAAGGCATTGATTGAAACCAAAATAAAGGAACTGAGAGACACTTTGAAGGACGGCAATATGGAGACTATTACAGCCAAAGTAAAAGAGTTGAACGAGGCACAAATGAAACTAGGCGAAGCAATTTACAAAGCCGAACAGGAGTCCGCAAAGGAAGAACCAAAAAAAGAGACTGGCACTGGTGACAATGCGGATGTTGTAGATGCCGACTACGAAGAAGTAGAAAAAGGAAAGTAGAAAATGGAAGACATTCAAACACTCACACGAGAAAAGATCAAACTGGATGAGCCCGGTTTATACGACGTGATATTTCTAAATGATAACATCACTACAACAGAGTTTGTTGTAAGGGTACTCAAACAGATATTTGGAAAGAACCAAGAGCAGGCAGAAGCAGTAATGAAGAAAATACACAATGACGGATCAGGTGTGGTTGGTTCCTATGTCCATGAAGTAGCGGAACAGAAGGGAATAGAGACTACATTGTTGGCCAGGCAGGAAAACTTTCCTTTGCAAATCAAAGTTAAAAAACAATAATGTTAAAAGACTACGTACAACAGAATCAAAAGATAATGCAGGCCATTATTGACCGAGTGCCGGGCGATAATCAGGTTGATATGTACTATGGCACCCTTGATTATGCCACCGCAAGATTCAATACAATACTTTTGAAGTTGTCACAGGACAGATTGCTGGAAGACACTGTGAAAAATGATGTACAAGATTGTTTTAAAACTATACAGGACTTCTACAGTTACGTGCAAAAGTATAGATTCTGGCCATTTTTTACTAGACCATTTATCAAAGTGATACTACACGGCATTGGTGTCAAGCGA
>CENH01027005.1_pt1 | contig 13187 bp, 5 predicted proteins | sample 530171 | NCBI WGS metagenome assembly CENH01 (sample SAMEA2591132, study PRJEB7988) | marine metagenome | biome: marine biome (ENVO:00000447); feature: deep chlorophyll maximum layer (ENVO:xxxxxxxx); material: saline water (ENVO:00002010), including plankton (ENVO:xxxxxxxx) | depth 70 m | reverse complement strand
GCAAGTATTCTTGAGGTCACGTAATGGAACAGATGGACATACCCACTGTCATTGCTAAAGGCATTGAGAATATGGGTGATCCTAATCAAAGTATGGGAGCGCAATTACAAACAGCTTCTATATTAAGTAGCAATAAAAATGCAGTAATAGATCAGTTTGGAAATACTGTTTTTATAACTATACCTGTTAGAAAAAATAAAAAAGGCATGCTTGTAGCTTTTGTAGTAATGTATAATGCAGATACTCCTAAAAACATGTTAAAAAACATGTTAGATTATTTAGCTAAAATAAAACAAAGAAAGATAGCTGTGTTAAAATTTACGGCTGAAAATGAAAACTTAATGCCTGTCGCACCAATTATTGGTAGGCGATACCCTATGGAAATACGAAAATCTAAAGACACAGGTTTATTGCTTATTACTGTGAACGTGCAGGAAGGTAGATAAATGTGTAAAGTCCCAGAAATAGATTTTTTAGACATAGATATACTTGGTACTGCGGAGCATGAATTATACTATGCCACCCGTAATTACGATACCATTGACCTAAACCCATTCGACGAAGGCGAAGCGTTAGAATTAGACTTTAACGCTACAGCAGAAGATATAGCTGCAGCTATTGTAGAAGACCCGTTTGGTACAATCGGCACAGCAGCGTTGTTGATAACAGGGTTTGGAGGGCCACTAGCTTTAGCACTTAATCAAGGTGCTTCTACAGCGTATAGAGGCGGTTCTGCAGAAGATATAATTACGAGTATGGCTCTAACGTATGCGGGTAGCACAGTTGGCGATATAGTTGGTAATCAAGCTTCTTCCTCTATTGAACAGGCCGTTGGGCAGATAGGAAACATTTCTGATAGCGCTAGCCGTGCATTATCTACTGCTTTAACTGGCGGGACAGAACAATTTGCTACTACTCTAATACATTCATTTAATCCTGCTGACGGTAGTTTTAATTTTGAAGCTGCATCTAACGCATTTTTAACAGGTAATCTTGCTGTAGGGGTGGGTTATACATTAGGTGCTGTAGACGACGCGCTTGGTAACGTAATTACAGACGAAGTTGGGGGTCAAAAAGAATGGACTAATTTAGGCGCAGGAATAAGGGATAGTGCTACTGCAGGTATAATCGCTGCTGTTCAAGGGGGTAATGTAACAGAAGACGCGTTAAGTAGTTTGGTACGCGGGTATACTGGTAACATACAAATTCTTTCCAACCTACAAGAAAGTTTAGGCAATGTTTTTGACGAGAATATGGTACGTGTCGTTGGAGATGGCTTAAATGCTAGTTTAAATGCTGCGATTGAAGGCGGTTTAGAGCCAACTGACGCGTTTTTTGCAAACCTTAAAACGCAAGCTGATGATAAAATACGAGATTTTATAAATTCTTCTGAAGGTTTAGGTATAAATAATAAGTTAGATACGCTGTTTGGCAATAAAGGCGAGACAGTAGAAGCTTTTGAAGAGGTTAGCACTGCGTTAGAAAGTTTTACTGAAGCTGGTAATGGCTATACGACCATATACAACGAGGAAAAGCGATTGTATGGGTTATGGGAAGACGCAGTAGAGTTTTATAACGCGAACAAGAACCAAGCAAACCTTGATGCAGTTAACACAGCGGGCGCGGCTTACACGGCTTATACTAATGATAATGCTGAAGCTAAGGCAGGGTTTAGAGATACGTATAACGAAATAGGAGAAACACTGCTTGGCCTTAGAAATACTTATGATAACTCGTTAAAGGGTATGTTGACTGACATAGATGAGTTGTTAGCTGGTGGTGAGTTTAAAAGCGTAGAAGAATTAACAAACGAAATTGCAAGCATATCCACTATGGTTGTAAATGCGGGGCTAACAGAATTTGATCCAGCTTCTCTTAACGAAGATGTATACCGCACTTTCTATGGGTTAGGACCAGATGAAGATATCCATGCACATTATTTACAGAACCAAACGTCTGCGTTTGTAAATGATTTACAAACACGAACAAACGATTTTCACGCTTCTCTATTGCAGCAAGCTTTAGGTGGCGCGGGTTTAGACATTTTTGCTTTAAATAACGCGCAGCAGACAGCAGCATTAAAATATATACGTGAAGAAGCGCCTGTATTTTCTTCTGTGCAAGGGCCAGATGATATAATCCGTATTAGTGACGGTATAGTAAATGCTATAAATACCACCGTTGGTGATGACGGTAGCAAAAGTTTAGATCGAATACAATTAGATGAGGGTGTTACATATGCGGATGTAGTGAATGGAGAAGCTAGGTCTATAATGACAATAATAGACGGCGAAGCAGCAAGATTGTTTGTTTCAGATGAGGAGTTTATACGACGAAGTCAAGAAAATGATGAGGCACAGGCGGCAGCATATAACGCAGACCCTACCACCAAAGAAGCACTTAAAGTTTCTTTAGCTGTGGGCGCTGAAGGCGCTACGTTAGAAGAAATAACAGAGGCTGCTAGGCTTATGTCCCTTGGGTATGACGTAACTCTTAATAATGGCGGCACAATAACTGTAACTGAACTAGTGCCTTACGAAGCTCAGTTTTTAGTAAAATATCACGAGCTAACAGGCGATAAAAATATTGATGATAGTGCAAGGGCTGTAAGATCACTTATAGAAAAATTTGGATTTGACCCAAATAATTTTAATCAAGAAGCATTCGAAAATGATGAATTTGCTAGAAATGTCGCATCTGTTATAGCTGGTGGTCTTGGAGAATCCATAGGTTTTGTTGCCGATATTCTCGAAGCTTCAAATCGCACAGATGCGTCTGATTATTTAAAATCTATAGCCACGGATACACTTACTTTTTCTGAGGGCGCAGCTACTGAGGAATGGAAAGAGAAAAGGATACAGGATTCAGAGGAATATAAAAACCTTAAAGCTAAATTTATAGAAGAGAACAATAGACAGCCTAACGATAACGAAGTTCTTATGTTGCAAACGAGGGCCATAGGTAATGCTATGGTTTCAGACCCAATACATTTTGCCGCTGACCATATAGGCAAAGAAATGGTGCAAGAAATTTTTAATATTGCAGTTGGCGGGGCAGCTAAAAAAGCCACAGAGGGTCTATTTAATGTGTTTAATAGAATTAGCCCAAGAAAATTTGGCGATGAGTTTGTAGATGTAGTAAGTAATACCGCTGGCGTAGGTGGTGCATTAGCTGCAGACACTGCAGAAGCATATTTTGGAACCCAAGGAGCAGTGTTTGACGAGGCATATTTAGCAGCTATTGCGCAAGGTATGAGTGAAACAGATGCAGAACTTTATGCGTCAAATTTATCTGCAAATAGCGGTGTTATAGCTTCACTACTTACGGTTATGACAAGCGCTGTTGGAGGAAATGCGTTAGCTAAATCTATTTTTAGAGGATCAGATGAAGCTATTGATTATATCGGTAAAGCCATAGCGGAGGGGGTTGAGGTATCTGCAAAAGAAGGTGTTACCGAATCTATAGAAGAGGGTCTTACAACATTATTTACTGAAACAAATTTAAAACTAATGGACCCTAGCAGAAACGTTACTGAGGCAGTTGCCGAATCTGCTTTATACGGAGGAGTTATAGGTTTTGGTGTAGCTGGTGGGTTGTATACGGGTAATTATGTAGCCGATACCGCTATGCGATTTAACACAACAGTACAAGAAGCATTACAAAGTGAAAACCCTACTGTTGCAAGAGATACACTGGTCAACCTTGGTATAACTGACGTTAGCGCACTTAATGAAATGCTTAACACATCCTATGACGAGTTTATTGTAACCACAGATGAAGTCGGGCAAATTATAGCAAGTGCTGCACCCGGGTTTGAAGCCGATGCAGATACCATAGCTAGTTACGTAGGTGAACGGAGTGAGGCTGACACTAGAGCAGAAATAGAACAGTTTGTAGGCGACAACTATGTAACCGAAGAAGAGGTAGACACCGCTGCAACCGCTGCAGGTATAACTTTAACAGATGAAGAAAAAACTCAATATGTAGGGCAATCCGCTAATGAAACATCTCTCACTACATTTGCTGAGGATGTTGAAGCTGCTAAAGGTGAGATAGTAAGCTTCTTTGAAGAAAACAATTACGATCCTACTGATGCTCAAGTAAATAATTTTCTTGATGGCTTAACTTTAACAGATGCGCGTAAAGAAGCCATAAGTTCATATATAGACCCACGTCAAATTACAGAGGCAGAAGCCAGACAATTTTTTAGAGATTTAGGGTATGAACCCGCAGAAGATGAAATTGAAAACTATGTGGGGCAAAGCGAAAACGCAGAATTACAAAGTACAACAAGGACCAATATTGGCACCTACGTAGACCCACGTCAAATTACTGAAGCAGAAGCCCGTGCAGCTTTTGCGGATGCAGGGTTTGAACCTACAGATGAGCAGGTTGAACAATTTACAGGGCAGTCTACTCCAACGGTTGTGCCACCCGGATTTGACATACCATCTTCAGGATATCAAAGACTTCGAGAAGCAGCTATTGCAGATTTTGTAGACCCACTTCAAACTACAAAAACAGAAGTAGAGGCCGCATTTGAAGCTGCAGGTTATGATCCTACAGAAGACGAGATAAATAATTTTGTTGGTCAGTTAGAACAAACAACACAAGAAACAGCAATAGGCGATTACGTAGACCCACGTTTAGCTACGGATGCAGAAATACGTGCAGCGTTTGAAGCAGCAGGGTTTGAACCTACAGATGAAGAGGTGGCGCTGTTTACTGGTCAGCTTGACCAAGCAGATCAAGAAACTAAAGTGGGAGAATATGTAGACCCACGTCAAACTACAGAAGCAGAAGTGCGTGCAGCATTTGATGCAGCAAATTTTGAAGTAGATGATGAGACAGTTGCTAGTTTTGTAGGGCAGCTAAACCAAGCAGATCAAGAAACAAGTATTGCAGAGTATATAAACCCACTCCAAACTACAAGAGATGAAGTAGTTGCTGCGTTTGATGCCGCAGGGTTTACAGCTACAGACGAAGAGATAGACAGTTTTGTTGGTCAACTAAACCAAGCAGATCAAGAACTCGCAGTTGCCGACTACGTAGACCCCCGCCAAACTACAAAAACAGAAGTAGAGGCTGCGTTTACTACTGCAGGATACACTCCTACAGAAGCCGAAATAGAAAGATTTGTTGGTCAGTTAGAACAAACAGCGCAAGAAACAGCGATAGGTGATTATGTAGACCCACGTTTAGCCACGGACGCGGAAATACGTGCAGCGTTTGCTGCGGCAGGGTTTACACCTACAGACGAAGAAGTAGCGTTGTTTACTGGTCAACTAGATGCAGATAGACCTGATTTTACTCAAGCAGGGCAAGAAACAGGAGTGGCTGATTACGTGAACCCGCGTCAGGTTACTGAGGCAGAGGCACGCACTTATTTTGCAAATCTTGGGTACACGCCAACTGAAGCAGAAGTTAATGACTTTGTTGGTCAAGTATCTGAAACAGAACAAGCTAACCTCATAGCCCAATATGTAGACCCCAGACAAGTTACGCTTGAAGAATTGCAGGTTATTGCAGACCAAGAAAATATAACGCTAACTGATGCTTTAGCTGCAGCTTACGTAGGCCAAGGCGAAGCAGAAAACTTTGCTGCTGAAAGACTATCTGAAGCTACAATAGAGTTTGACCCATTAGCTACGACAGAAGCCGAAGCAAAACAATATTTTGAAGATGCAGGGTTTACACCCACGGACGAACAAATTGCAGAGTTTGTAGGGTCTACTAATGAGGCAGATCAAAAAACAGCAATTTTAGATTTTATAGACCCACGTCAGATAACAACAAGTGAAGCAAGGGCGTTATTTAGTAATTTAGGGTACACTGCTACAGAAGATGAAATTGCTAATTTTGTAGGGCAAGGCGAAGAAAGTTTTGCTACTGATACTGAAACGGGGGTATCCGATTATGTAGATCCACGCCAAGTTACTACAGCCGAAGTTCGTGCAGCTTACGAAGCTCTTGGGTTGGTAGACGTACTACAAGAAGATGTAGATAGATTTGCTGGACAACGTGACGAAGCTGCTGCCTTAGAAGAATTAGGTCAATATGCACCTACCGCTACGCTTAATATTGTAAATCAGGTAATTGGGTCTCCTGCTATAGAAGATGATCCTAATACAACAGATATAGATGAGTCTAAAGAAGCTACAGGCTTATACGCCAGCGTAGAAAACTCTTTGGCTGAAGCCATAGGTGATTTAGAGAACATAAGTCTTAAAGATGTTGAAGATACCGTAAGTAACATAGTTAGCAATTTAGCAACTAATACAGATGTTACTAACGCTCTAGCCACAGCTATTTCAAGTTTACCTGAAGTTCCAACTACAACTGATTTACAAAACGCAGTTACTGAAGCTTTTGCAGGGTTGAATGATTTAAGCGAAACTGATGTTACAAATATTCTTACCACCGAACTTGAAAAATTAGAAAACCTAAGTTCTGACGACGTTCAAACTATCGTAGACAATACGATTGGGCAAAAAGAAACGCTCAATGAAGATGGCACTGTAGACCAAGAAAGCACAGGTCTGTTCGGAGAAATAGGTGGTCTTGCTGCAGATATAGACACATTAGGCACAGCCGTAGGTGATCTAGACACAGATATAGGCGCGTTAACCACTTCAGTAGGTGATCTAGATACAGATATAGGTGCGTTAACCACTTCAGTAGGGGATTTAGATACAGATATAGGCACGTTAAATACCGCGGTCGGCAATCTAAATGTGGACTTGGGAGCTTTACAAACAGACCTTACAAAATTAGCTTTGGATGTTGGTAGTGTTGATACTGCATTAACGCAGTTGTCCACTGATCTAGGCACCACTGAACAATCTATACTTACGGCGTTAGGGACAACAAAAACAGAGTTAGAAACCACGCTCGGTGGACAAATATCTGGTGTAGAAACTACGCTTGGTAAACAGATATCTGATTTAGAAACTACGCTCGGTGCAGATATTAATGCCGTAGCAGATTTAATTGGCAAACCTGCGCGTGAAGTTACAGAATCAGACGTAGATTTTGTAATTGATTTAGTGGCACAACAAAATGTTAGTGATGAATTAGTATTAGAATATGATGTCACTGGTGACGGTACAGTTGACCAATCAGATGTAGATTTATTACAACAAACGCTTACAGGCGAAGATACCACCCTTGCGGATACATCTGTGTTTACACCTGCTACAGGGCTTTTTGCACAGCAAGAACAAGACACCCAAACTACGCAAGATTTAATTACTGATTTAGCTACAAATATAAATACCCAGATAAATACTCAAACACAGCAGCAAAACGTGGCTGATTTAGCAGAGTTGTTAGCTGGTGCAAGAGATGCAGGGGGTACACGTGTTGATGTAAAAACACCACAAGAGTTAGCAAACATTACACCCTATGATTTTCAAACTATATTTAGAGATCAGCAACAGGCTGGTAAATTTGTTGGGCCATATGGTGACCCCAGAACCGCATTTGGTATACCTGCTAATGTATCACGTCCACCATTAGGGCGTGTTAGTGGGTTTTCGCAGGGTGGACAGGTAGAGGATAACAATGATATGTTACTAAGAATACTTGGAGAGTTAGAATGAGTTGGCTAGACGAAACATTATCCGGTATTTTTGGCACCGATGACAAACAAACTAACACCCTAATTGGTCTTGGGGGTAGTTTGCTGTTAAACCAAACAGGTTTGGGGCAAGCGCAGATACCTCAGACAGGTTATCAAGGTAGCATTCCAGACTATACACTACAACGCGAACGTGTGCCTAGAACGTATGACCCCAATAGACGGCCCGGAAGTGGTGGACAACGGTATTTTACGCAAGCACAGTTTACGCCAACAGAAGACATAACACCAGCAGAGCCTATGTCAGCAGAAGGTCTTGCAGCTTTAAACGCGGCAAACCCTGCACGCCAAGAGCGCAAACCTGTAACTACAATGGCTGAAGGGGGTATAGCCAAATTACGTAAAGGCCGATACCTAACAGGTGAAACAGATGGTATGGCTGACGAAGTGCGTGCTAATATAGACGGAACGCAAGAGGCACGACTTAGTGATGGTGAATATGTAATACCTGCAGACGTGGTTAGCCATTTAGGTAATGGTAATTCTGATGCTGGTGCAAAAGTATTAGATAAAATGCTAGATAGGGTGCGTAAAGCTCGCACTGGAAATGAAAAACAGGGTAAAGAAATAGACCCTAAAAAGTTTTTACCTGCATAGAGGTGACTCATGGCAAACGAGCAATCAGACGTATTCACTGGTACAACAAATAACGACATTGTAGGGCAACAAACTGGCACTGAGTCAGCACTTTCTTCCTATGTTGGCCCGTATGTTACTGATATGCTTGGCAAAGGCGCGGCATTAGGTGATGCACCATATGAAGCCTATATGGGGCCACTCACGGCTGGTGCATCAGATTTAGAAACAAAAGCATTTGAGGGTTTAGCTAGTTTAACTCTGCCCACTGATGACATGGGTATATCAGGCTATCAGCCAAAAGTGTTTGCAGACTTAACGGCTGAAGAACAACAAAGCTATATGAACCCCTACATTATGCAAGCTCTGCAGCCACAGATAGATGAAGCCCGTAGGCAGTCTGAAATAGACCGTCTGGCTAATGCGTCACGTCTAACTCAAGCAGGTGCTTTTGGTGGGGGGCGTCAGGCTGTAATAGATGCTGAAAACCAACGTGCGTTACAGGCAAATCTAGCAAATATAACGGGTCAGGGATATGCACAAGCGTACCGTGATGCCCTTAACCAGTTTAATAGAGAACAAGACCTTGGTATGACCGCACAAGATAAAATTAATCTTTATGGCGCGGAGGGCATAGGTTCACTAGCAGATGCTGGACGAATACAGAGAGATATTGAGTCTGAAGGTATATTAGCAGATTTAGCTCAATTTGAGGAAGAACGAGATTTTCCTTACAAGCAAGTGCAGTACATGCAGTCTCTATTGCAGGGTTTACCATTAGCTGCACAATCGTATTCTTACGCTGCACCAAGCGCGTTGTCTGAAATATTGTCTGGCACGGGTGGTTTAAGTAAATTGTACAACGAGATATTTGGTGAATCTAAACCCGCAGATACAACTACGGAGACCGCATAATGGAAACTGGTGGACTTGACTCCCAAATAGAGCAGCGCATGGATGCCTATAGAGGCAACCCACAACAGTTACAGAAGCGGTATGGGGCAAACAAAGAGTTGCTTGATTTACTGGCACTGCAGAAACTTACGTCTGAAAAGAAAGCCGCTGCTCAAGACATGCAGATGAAAATGCAGCAGCAGCCCGGAACCATAGCTCAACAACGTGAACAAGAAGCTTTAGCCCTAACAAAACAGGAAATGGGTGGCACTCTTAGAGATTTAACAAGTCGTACTAAAGGCACACTAGACCAGAAACAACGTATGCAGCAGGGCAATATGAGGCGCATGGCACAGGCTAAACCGCGTCCTACGGGTATTGCTGGTTTAGGCGCTGGTATGCAACGCCGCCCACAGATGCCACCTCCACAAGCACAAGGTGGTCTCCCGGCAATGATGGGTAGACGCCCTATGCCTAAGATGTCAGGCGGCGGTGTTGTTAATTTTCAAAGTGGTGGGAGAAGTTCAGCGGCTCTTGGAGATTATAAAGGTCTTGCGGTTGGGGGTATAGGTTCTGCTGTAAGAAAACGAATTAGAGATTTAGGTTTAACGCAACAAGAATTTCAAAGGTTGTCCCAAGACCAAAAAGATAAGATTTTACGAACTATTACAGATAAAAGTATGGCTGCAGGTACTGGGCAAGGTGTTGCGGGGTTAGTCCCAGCCGAAATAAATGATATGTTATTAGACCCGTTAAAGGTTATAGGCAACATCGGAATAGACGCATCTAATACTAGGTTAGGTAGGGCGTTGGGACTTTCTGATCCCATGAAACCAAATGAACCTTTTAAGTACGATGCAAACCGCAAAAAAATACAAGATGCTATAGCCAAAAATAAAGTTCCTGTTGGAGGTATTACAGAAACAGATGTAATGGGACTTCTGCCTGACCCAAGTCAAAAATATCCACCACAGGGCGGTCCTGCTATTGATATGAACGCCATACAAGATGCAGCAGACGAGTTTAAAAACAGGCCACAGCCACAAACACCTGTACCTAACCAACCACCACCCGGCACAGATAGCACCTCTGCGGAAACAGCTAGTGAATACGATGACTTTAAAAATATGCCCACTACTGTGGCTGAACCTAATTTGGGTATAGGTGGAGATGATCCTCTAGCCATGATGCGTAAGGGGTTTGCAGAGTCTGATGCTTACACAAAACGTGATGAATTTAATAAGTCTTACGAAGATATGAAAACGAGGCTAACAGAGTTTGATGAGGCTAACTTTGATCCCAACGAAGATTTAAATGCGTTTTTAATTGGTACAGGTGGTACAGGGTCTATTGGCGCTGCCATGAAAGGTGGCTACCAAGCAATGGATCGTACCAGACGCAATCGCCGTAATAGATTAATGGACGAGTTTAAGTTAGAAAAAGAACGCATAGGTACAGACGCCACATTAAGCACGGCAGGTGTAAGTCTAGGCAAAGAAATGTTTAGCCAAGCTGCGCAGGACAGGCGCACCGCTGCTCAAATACTTTCTAATATGCGAAACACAGATGTAAATGCGTTGGTGCAGTCTTCTAGAATAAAACTAGACGCTATAAGAGCAGAGGATAGCTACGAGATAGACAAAGAACGTAATGCACTTACAGCATCACAACAAGCCATTGATGAGGCAAATAACCAAGCAAAAGACAGAACCAAACGCATAGACGACATAATGACCTCTAAGGATAGAATTTTAAAACAAAAAAGTGATATATACGATAGCCTGTATGAAGTTAGTCCGATACCTTTTTTAAAAATGCAGGCCGCACAAGCTGAAACTCAAGAAGAAAGGGCTGAACTACAGAGGCGTATAAACGCAGAAACAACAGTCCTTAACTTAGAAACAGATATGATTTCTAACAGTATTGGTTATGAAAATCAGTTAGAAAAACTGGGTGATGCTTATGAGTCTCTTACAAGACCTTACAGCGCGGAAGACATAGTTGATTAAAGGCTACTAGCATGGGTATGCAAACCATTGAATTTAAAGATGGCACGAAAGTACGTGTAGATGTCCCTGCTGATGCTACAAAAGAAGACATTGTAGCTCTGGCTAACCAAAAACTAGGTCGCTTTAGTGCCAGTGAAGTTGATCCTGACCGAGAAACAAGAGAACAGCGTCAAGCTAGATTATCAGAAGAATTAGGCGCTATAGACTACGGTATACCTACCCCAGAAACAGGTGTTATTGGTGATCTACGTAAAGGAATTGGTTCAGGTTTTGTTGGAACTTTTGAATCTGCCGCATTGGGAGCGTCCACACTTTTAGGGGAAGATGCAGAAACCGCAGCACGTAATAGAATACAAGGTATTGCCGCTGCGCTAAAACCCAAAGGCGGTGACCAAGACGATTTATCTTATAAGATTGGACAGACATTTGGTTCTCTAGCTGGTTTCGCTGCTGCAGGGGTTGCAGGGGCATATGGGTTAGCTTCACTAGGTGCAGCAGCACCAATAGCTGCAGGGGCCACAGCCGCCGCCCGTGGCTTAGGTTTATCAGCTAAAGCAGCAAGTAAGTTAGGAGCATTTGCACCGGGGGCTGTAGGTTCTTTACCAGTGGCGACAGGGGCAGGGGCAGGAGAAGGTAGTGAACGCGCACGCGCAGCAGGAGCTACCCCCAGAGAACGTTCTTTAGCCGCATTAAGGGGCGCAGCTATTGGCACTACTGAAATTGCTTCATTACGTGGTATATTTGGCCCTATTGGTCGTAGACTTTTAAACGACCTTGGCGAGGAAACTGTTTCGACAGTTGGGAGCCGAATTAAAAATGCTTTTAAAACAGGCGGTGAAGAAGCTGCGCAAGAAGCCGCTGCAAACATATTACAAAACTTAAACGAGCGAGGCTACAACGCACAACAGGCTATATTGGAGGGAGCAGGTGAAGCAGGCGCATTAGGCGGCGGTGCAGGTTTTGCATTGCAACTACTTGTTGACGCATTTGTTGGTGGTCGTAAGGCACCTACGCCAACTACCGAAGAGGCACCACTTGGTATAACAGATCAAAGAGAAGGTATTGCTGGGCTATTACCACCACCCACAAAACAAATAGAATACGCAGCGCCAGAAAGAGCTAAGGCCCAAGCACGTGCAGATATAGGCAGGATATTAGATGCTGAAGGTGATGTTGCCTTTGGCGAAATGCAAGATATTGTAACGCGTACAGGTATAACTTTACCTGACCTTGAGAAGGTTGTGGCTGAAGAAACACAAAAACGTGGGTCTAAACTAGCGCAAAGAGCTAGGGAAGAAATAGAAGACGAACTCACTACGCCTGAAGAACCAACACCTGAGTCACGCAGGCAAACGGCTGTAGCTGATGCGTTAGCAGGGCGCAGTGCAGTGCAGGCAGCGGCACGTAGGCGTGAAGAACAAGCCGCTTTAGAACGCGACGATGTAGCGGCGTTTGTGCAACCCGACTTGTTAGCCGCAGAATTAGAAGCGGCACGTAGAACATCACCAGAGGCTGCGGCACGAGATGCAGCGCGTCCTGCACCGCCGAGAGTAGAGCTAGATGAACAAGGCAAAGTACGAGAGATAAAAGAAGAAGTTGAGAGCAAAACTCCAACTTTAGAAGGGCAAAAACCTGATCTTGTAGATTTAGCACGTGAAGATGTAGCGAGGGACGCTAGTGCAACAGTACGCCGCGCTAAGACAAAAACGCAAGAAGCTGATTTAGAAAAACGAACACGCGAAGAATTTTTGGAACGATCAGGCGCACAGGAAGCGCCGTTTAGAGAAGCTGCTGATCGCCGTGCCACGATTGTAAACAATGTGTTAGATACGTCTACTACAACTAGCATAGTCAACACAGAAAAAGCTGTACAAAAAGCTTTAAGTGATGCTGGTATTAGCAAAACAAAGCTATCTCGCAACGAAAAAATAGCAGTTAAGAAAAAAGTAGCGGATTTAAAAGACCGTTTTATACCTGATTCTCCTAAAGACCAAGAACAGATAGAATTAGAAGAACTAGTTGGCCCTGACAGAAAAATAAAAAGAAAAATAGACCCCCCAAAAAATGAG
>CENH01032362.1_pt1 | contig 13379 bp, 18 predicted proteins | sample 530171 | NCBI WGS metagenome assembly CENH01 (sample SAMEA2591132, study PRJEB7988) | marine metagenome | biome: marine biome (ENVO:00000447); feature: deep chlorophyll maximum layer (ENVO:xxxxxxxx); material: saline water (ENVO:00002010), including plankton (ENVO:xxxxxxxx) | depth 70 m | reverse complement strand
GTATGCAGATAGGGTGTGGCGTAGATCGTCATCACATTGCAATGGACTATGGCAAGAACATGTTGAGAAAGCCAATGGTCTCTTGTGGGATTGTTATTGATGGACATCCTTATTTAGAACTCATGCATATGGGAAGCTAATATGATGTGTCTATAGATATAATCTTCATCAGTCACTTTTGAAAGGAGAAAATTATGACTGAAACAAACGTAGCAGAAGCTACCCCTAACGTAAATGAGATGGAACCTACAGATACTACTGAAGTACCTGTGCCTGTAGCATTAGATACAGCTGAGGTTATGAACTATCTTATGAATATTTCTAAAGCTTTAGAAAATATCTGTTTAAATATTAATAATCAAATAGCAGGTATTATAGCTAAAGGTAAAGAAGCAGCAGAGGCTGCAGAAACAAATGAATCCACAGAAGGAGAAACAAATGATGACAACAACTAATGCAATTACTAATACTAATATATTAAAAGTTAAATGGTCACACATCACTAAGGTTGATGATATGTCTAAGAAGTACTGTGTTACTCTTGTTGCTGATGATGAGCTTGCTAATCACATTAACAAGTTAGCTACTGAGGCAGAAGCCTCCGTTAATCCTGTAAAAGATAAGGATGGCGAGAAGCTAATTACTTTTAAATCTAAGTATGCACCAAAGTTATTTGTACAAAATGAAAGTGCAGAGAATGGTAAACCAAGATCTAATGGTTTTGCTTGGCAAGGTGATAAAGTTCAAGTTCGTTATAGTGCTGTACCTACTACAGTAAACGGCAAGAACTATTTAACACTTCGCTTGATTGGTGTAAACTTTATTGAAACTAAATCAGACGAAGGCGATACTACTTCAGTTCCTTTTGAAGGAGCAACTGTAGCTGACGCTTCAAAATTTACTGGCGAAACAAAGGAGATACCAACACAAACTGATGATGGTATCCCATTCTGATGCAACACGAGTGGACTTTTGAAGTATCTCCAGTAGCTGCTTCAAGACCTCGCATCGGAAAACACGGAGCTTATTATACAGGCTCTTATAAAGAATTTAGAAAGCTCGCTGTACCAGAAGTATGGCGACAGATTGGTGAAGATTTTATCCCCTTGGAAGGACCCTTAATAGTATCAATAAGATGTTGTGTTACTCGTCCTAAAAATACCAAATTAAAATATCCTAGAGGTGATGTAGATAACTTTATTAAAAGTTGTTTAGACGCTGGCAACGGAAGGATTTGGTGCGATGATACACAAGTCATTGAGATACGAGCCACTAAAGAGTGGACTTCTACTAATGAAGATAAAGGTTACTTCACGGTTAATGTAAAGGCTATGGAAGCTCCTGCTTAGGCAGGGGCTTTCTGCCCTTAAGGAGAACGAATGCAACTTATGGAATCACATACAGTAGGAAAGAAACAATGCCCACGTTGTGCAGAGAATGGTAACGATACTTCTCATGATAATTTAGTCATGTACTCGGATGGTCATGGCTATTGTTTTGCTTGTGAATATTATCATAAAGGAGATAGCATGAATACATATGCAGGAAAGAAAGAAGAAAGTAAATTTAAAACACTTCAAGGAGTGTATACAAACATTAATGAAAGAGGTCTTACAGAGAAAGCTTGTAGAACTTATGGGTATGGTGTTGCTAATATCAATGGCAAAGAAGTACACATAGCTAACTACTACAGTAACAATAAGCTTGTAGCTCAGCATCTTCGTGGACCCAATAAACAATTTCATTGGACTGGTACTCCAAGAGGTTGTGAATTATTTGGTCAACATCTTTGGAAAGATAAAGGTGGTCGTAGAGTTATTGTTACAGAAGGAGAAGTAGATTGCCTTACAGTTTATCAACTGATGGGCTATACTTACCCAGTAGTTTCATTAACAAACGGTGTTGCTAATGCTGTCAAAGATGTAAAGAATAATCTTGAGTTCTTGTCTTCGTATAATGAAATAATTATTATGTTTGATCAAGACGATGCAGGTAAAGAAGCGGCGAAAGCAGTAGCTGAACTTCTTCCAGTTGGTAAATGTAAGATAGCTACACTTCCTTTTAAGGATGCTAATGAATGTCTTATGAAGAATAATTCTAAGGCAGTAGTAACTGCTTCTTGGGAAGCAAAGACTTACTCACCTGATGAGATATTACATGTATCTAACTTGCCTGATCTAGCTGATACTGAATCAGATGTATGGGCTTTTCCTTTTGATAAGCTTACTGACTTTCTTGTTGGTCAACGTTCTGGAGAGATAACTCTTTGGGCTTCAGGTACAGGCTCAGGTAAATCAACTTTGTTAAGAGAACTTATGATACATCATCTAAATGAGAATCGTAGTGTTGGTGCAATCATGCTAGAAGAATCTCCACAAGAAACAATGGATGATTTAATATCATTAATGATTAATAAACCAGTACGTCCGATTAGGGCTGCAAGAACTATGAATCAACTTAGAAAAAAGATGAACAAGTCTCCGATTCATGTAGACATTATTGATGATCTAACTGATGAAGAGTATGCAGATGCTCGTAGTAAACTATGTGAATCATCGTTATATATATACGATCACTTAGGTAACAATGCTATGAAGAATCTATTAGCTCGTATGGAATACATGGCTGTATCTCTTGGAGTAGATGTCATTGTGCTTGATCATATTACCGCTGCTGCTGCAGGGCTTGTAGCTCTTGGTTATAACAAAGATGTAGAAGGTGGTAGTTCTGAACGTATTATCATTGATACACTAATGAAAGAACTAAGAGCTTTATCTGTAAGGACTGGAGTACATGTTGATATTGTATCACAGTTAAAGAAGACAGATAAGTCTTACGAAGAAGGCAGTCGTATTACTTTGCAAGACCTTAGAGGATCAGGAGCATTAGCTTCTGTACCCAATACTGTTATTGCTTTAGAAAGAGACAGACAGAATGTTGATTCTACTGTAGCTAATACAACGATTGTTCGAGTACTAAAGAATAGACTTACTGGTAAATCAGGTGTTGCTTGTTGCTTGCATTATGACCATAACTCTGGTAGAATGCGAGAGGTAGAATTTGGTATACAAGATGGTAATATTTCTTTAGCAGATAATCCATTCAAAGGAACTTAATATGGGAAACATTGAAGACGTAGATAAAAAAAAGATAGAACAATGCAGACGCATGGCTCTAGATATATACGATGTTTTAAAAACAGAAAGACTTGATAGTGACCAAGCATTAGCTGCTACAACAGCTATAATGCTATGGTTGCTTAGAGAAAAACGTAACGCTAAAGAAACTTTTCAATTTTTATACGAAGCACAAACAGCTTTATGTGTAACTGAGAACAAAGATTTCTTTAGATTATTTGGTTTAAAACAGTAAGGCTTAAGATCAGCCTGAAGGAGATAATATGAAAGTTGGTATTGTAGATATTGAAGCAGATGGTTTAGGACAGATAGTCTTAGATAGAAAAGGTAATCGAGTTCCTCCTGCTTCTAATGTACATTGTGCTGTAGTATACGATTACAATGATGAATTGTTTTATGAGTTTACTCCAGACAATATAAACGAATTGCCTATACATCTTAAACAATATGATTGCCTTGTGGCACACAACGGGATTCAATATGATTTCCCGGTAATCCGAAGAGTGTTGGGAGACTTTGGAAATCCGATAGAGTTAGATACTCTTGTGGTCTCAAGGCTGATGTACCCAGATCAACAGAACAATCCATTAGGAGCTCACTCATTAGCAGCATGGGGTTCACACCTTGGTTATCCTAAGATGGATTATCAAGGAGGCTTTCATGAATACAATGAAGAGATGCTTGTGTATTGTAAACAAGATGTGTTAGTAAACAAACATATTTACGAAGCTCAAAAAGATTTTGTTAAAGACTGGAAAAAACAAGTTAACTTTGAATTGCAAGTGACACAGATACTTTCTCAAATGACTGAGAATGGTTTTGGTTATGATGCTATGAAGGGTGAGCAACTTGAAATGAATCTACTTGAAACTAAAGCTGAGATAGAAGATGAAATGAAAATAATATTTCCTCCTATTACTATAGAAAGATACTCAGAGAAAACAGGCAAGAGACTTAAAGATAAAGTAACAGAGTTTAATCCTGCAAGTAGACAACAGATTGCTGAACGATTTAAAACTAAGTATGATTGGGATGCACCAGTTACAGACAAAGGAAATCCAAAGGTTGATTCAGATATACTAAAAGCTTTAGAATATCCTGAAGCAAAGAAGCTTGTTGATTACTTTGATTGTATAAAATTAATTAGTCAAGTACAAGATTGGAATACAAGAGGTTATGATTCAGGTTTGATTCATGGTTCTATTAATCCACAAGGTGCAGCTACTGGTAGGTGTACACATTCACAACCTAATGTAGCTCAAGTAAGTGGTAATAAATCAGCAAGATCTTTATGGGTTCCATCAAAAGAAAACTCTGTACTGGTAGGGATTGACTTATCTGGTCTTGAGTTAAGATGCTTAGCTCACTACATGTCTAAGTACGACAATGGTGAGTACGCTCGTATTCTATTGCAAGAAGATATTCATACTTACAATCAGAAAAAAGCAGGGTTACCCACTCGTTCAATGGCTAAAGTATTTTGCTATAGTATTCTTTACGGTGCTGGTAATAGTAGGATAGCTAACTTAATGAACTGTTCTGTATACAAAGCAAAAAAATATAGAGAACAATTCTTTGATGGGTTACCGGCTTTGGCAAAGCTTCAAGAAGATATTAAAAAACAAGTAGAGCTTTCAGGAAAGATTGAACTACCCGATGGTAGAACAATACCTGTAAGATCTGCTCATGCTTCTTTAAATACATTGCTTCAAGGAGCTGGTGCAATTATATCTAAAGCTTGGTTGTATATAGCTACAGCTAATCTTAAAGGATGGGACTACCATCTCAATGCATTTGTACATGATGAATTAGTATTCACTTGTGCTGAAGATGCAGCCAAAGGTCTTGGCAAAATTGTAGTAGAATCTGCAAAGGAAGCAGGTACACGTTTAAAATTTAAATGTCCTATTGATGCAGAGTATCATATAGGAACTAACTGGGGCGATGTCCATTAAGGAGATAGAATGAAAGATATAGCAACTGATTTAACAGTATACATTGCAGGACCCATGAGTGGGCTTCCTGATATGAACAGAGAAGCTTTTAATAAAGCAGAAAAAAGTTTATTAAACTCTAAAGTATTTGCACAGATATTTAATCCTGCAAGACGGCTTCCTTTTATGCGAGAAGTTATAGGAGAAGGACATGAGTTAGAAAGAGCTTATAAAGAAAAAGTTATTATGAGAGACTTAGAAGAAATTAGTAAATGCGATTGTGCTTACTTTCTTTCTGGTTGGGAAAATTCTAAAGGTGCTAAGACAGAACATGCTCTTGCTCACTTTCTAGGTCTTACACTATTTTATGAAAGCAGGTTAGGCACATGGTAGTTGACTCAATGGTTTTTATAGGAGTATATCTTTTATTATTCTGTAGTTTCTTTAGTGTACTGTTTGGATTAGCAGGTTGGTGCGATGGTATTGATACTAGAGGAGATGTAATACTACATACAGTTTCAGGTTGTGTGTTAGGATTTCTTACAGGAATATTAGTAGCTACTTTGTTTCCAATAATGATTATTAGTATGATAGTTCAAAAGATAATAGGAGTTTGGAGATGAAAAATGATTTATATTTAGTCTGGTTTGATACAACGAATGTTACTCGTGGTCATTTAATTAACTTTGCAACTAAATCAAAGTACACTCATGTTGCTTTAATGATATCTAATCATGAAGAACGATGGATATTAGCAGCAGATACTACACACAATGCTAAATGGTTAAATGCAGATAAGTTTTTTGAACACAAACCTTGGAAAGAAATTCAATATATAGGAGAAACAAAAGAAGTATGGAAACACTTAGCTCCTAAAATGAATTATAGAGTAAAGAGTTTGCCTGTTATTTGGTGGTACTTTGTTACTCGTTATCTATATCCAAGCTGGACACCAAAAGCTTGTAGTAGTTTAGTTAATAATGTATTAGACTCATTAGGATTTAATAATAAAAATCATGTAGACTTAAATAGAATGTATAAGGAGTTTGAATCTCATGAAAATAATTACAATATCAGGCAGAGCAAAAGTGGGAAAGACTCATGCAGCTCAGTTCCTTGCGAAGTCAGCTTATGAAAAAGGAATGTATCCTGTTTATCATTCATTTGCTGGTATACTAAAAGAAGCAGTAGCTCAAGATGTAGGGTATAGTGATTGGAAACTATACAAACAAGAACACCCAGAGCAATATAGATTAGAGTGTCAACGCATAGGTTCTATGCGAAGAAAAGAAGATCCTGAACATTGGGTTAAGAAATGGATGGAAGCTATTGCAAGCTATCGTCTTGCAGAAAATGCTGCTATTAAAAATAAAGATAAACATTGGGAAAGAGTAATACTTTGTGATGATCTTAGATATATGAATGAGCTTGCAGCAGCAAGACAAGTAGGAGCTTTTACTGTATTCATATTATCCTCTACTCGTGAGCTTGAAGGCGAAGGAGAAGAATGGAGAAAGCATGAATCAGAAGTGCTTGCAAATAAAGTAGATGCTAATGATAAAAACTATGACATTGATTTATTCAATAGTTATATTACTAATGGAGGCTCTGAATTAGAATTTAATAATTTATTATCCTGTCTTGTTCCTTCATGGATTGGGGCTGAGGTTGGTGTATGTTTAGATTTTGTTGACGACCTTGCTAAAACTTTAAGAAAAGGAGAACAAGATGATTGATGCTCCAAGATTAGCTTTAATCGATGCTGATATCTTAGTCTTCAAGGCAGCTTACTGGGCTGACCAAGATGGCATAGAAGATATTGAAGATCGTTTAGAAGCAGACATTGAAAGCTGGACACCCAATGGGTGCAAGGCTGTGCTGTGTTTTTCTTGCTCACGAAAAGATAACTATCGTAGAGAAGTGTATCCAGAATACAAAGCTCATAGAGATGTAGCTGGGTATTCTCCAGATAGTTTATACGAGGTTAGAGATATAGCAAAGACTTCTTATCGTAGTGTAGCAATAGATAAACTAGAAGCTGATGACTTATTATCAATGGGATCATCATCTCATAAAGCTATTGCTGTATCAATAGATAAAGACTTACGATGTAGCTATGGCTGGCATTGGAATCCAGATAAAGAGTTTAATCCTGTGTATGTAACAAAAGAAGAAGCCGATAGAGCATTCTATAAACAAACACTTACAGGAGATGCCTCTGATAATCTTAAAGGAATCCATAGAGTTGGTCCCAAAACAGCTGATAAAATCTTAGATGCAGTAGCTCCAGAGTATTGGGCTCAAGCTGTAGCAGCTACATATGAACGTAAAGGCTTGTCATTACAGTACTTACTGCAAATGGCAAGGTGTATTCGTCTATTAAGAGACGGTGAATATAATAAACAAACACAAGAAATTACCCTCTGGGATCTTCCGTTTTAGGAACATGCCAATATGATGGGTCTATAGAGAATTTATTCTCAGGAGAACACAATGCTTCAAATACCTTATATGCTCGATGATAACGCTAAGCTACCTACTCGTGGTAGTGCAGAGGCAGCAGCCTATGATTTATACTCAGCCAAAAGAGAAGTGATAAGAAATAGTCCTAAGCTTATTAGCACAGGTTTTTCTATGGCTTTACCTAAAGGATATGTAGGAATGGTCTGTAGTAGATCTGGGTTAGCTTTAAATGATAGTATTATAGTTTTAAATAGTCCCGGTCTAATCGACTCAGATTACCGTGGAGATATAGGCGTTATTCTGCAATACATAGGTGATGACTGGCTTCAGGAGATACCTGCTGGTACAAGGATAGCACAACTTATGATAATGAAACATGAAAATATTAATTTTAGTGAGGATCTGGAGCTTGCTCCGACCGCTCGTGGAACCGCAGGATTTGGTTCTACAGGAAAGGAGTAAGTTATGAATGAGTTTCAAAAATTTATCGCCATGTCTAGATATGCTCGTTGGATGCCTGATAAGGGCAGACGAGAAACATGGGAAGAAACAGTCACTAGATGGTGGTCTTGGTTACAAGCCAAGTTTCCTGCGTTAGAAGATAGGCAAGATATCTTTGAAGCTGTTCTTGATTTAGAAGTTATGCCCTCTATGCGGTCACTTATGACAGCAGGAGAGGCTGCAGATAGAGACAACACCTGTACTTTTAACTGCTCATATGTTGAAATGGATAGTATTAAATCCTTTAGTGAGCTTATGTTTATACTTATGTGTGGTACTGGTATTGGATTTTCGGTAGAACGTAGGTCTGTAGACAAGCTCCCTGTTATTCCAGATGAAATCCGCAAGAACTTCGATGCTTGTGTTACAGTAGAAGACAGTAAGGAAGGGTGGGCTAATGGATTATTTCACTTATTAGAACATCTTTGGAATGGGGTACACCCTAAATGGGAGCTGTGTAATATCAGGGAAGCTGGTGCTAGGTTAAATACCTTTGGAGGTAGAGCCTCTGGACCCGCTCCTCTTGATGAAGTCTATAGATTTGTAGTTAATACTTTCTATAAAGCTCAAGGACGTAAGCTTAGTCCAATAGAAGTTCATGACATATGCTGTGTAATTGCTAAGTCTATTATTGTAGGAGGCGTTCGCCGATCTGCTATGATATCTTTAAGTGATCTCAATGACCGAGACATGGCTCTAGCTAAGAGCGGTGCTTGGTGGGATTCAGGAGGACATCGTGCATTGGCTAATAACTCAGCCTCATACGATTCTAAGCCATCTCTTGGACAATTCCTATCAGAATGGTCTGCTCTTTATGACAGCCATAGCGGGGAACGAGGGATCTTTAATAGGCAAGGAGCATCTAATAGAATGGCTTCTCAAGACAGAGCTTGTGAAGGCGTAGGTACAAACCCTTGTGGAGAAATACTTTTAAAGCCTATGCAGTTCTGTAATTTAACTGAAGTAATAATAAGACCCGATGATAAAGTCGGTGATATAAAAAGAAAAGTAGAGATAGCTACAATTATAGGCACTTGTCAATCTGATCTTACAGACTTCCCTTATCTTAGAGATGAGTGGAAGAATAACTCTGAAGATGATAGACTATTAGGTGTATCTATGACAGGCATCTTTGATAACCCTATAACATGGGGAAGAGCTGGACTTGGTAAACTTGCTTATCGTTTAGAAAAGTGGAGAGACCATGCAGTCAAAACAAATCTTGATTGGTCTTCTAAAATTAATATTAATCCATCTAAAGCTATTACAACTGTAAAGCCTAGTGGTACAGTATCATGCTTAGCTGACACATCAAGTGGTATACATCCTAGATTTAGCAACTTCTTTAAACGAAGAGTAAGGATTGATAAGAAAGATCCTATGTATACCTTAATGAAAAAAGAAGGGATTAGTTGTGAAGATTGTGTTGTAAATCCAACCTCAACATCAGTCTTTACATTTCCAATGAAAGCACCAAAGAATGCTTTAGTATCTGAAGACGTTACTCCACTCCAACACTTAGAACTATGGAGAGTCTACAAAGAACATTGGGCTGATCATAATGTATCTATAACAGTTAACTATACTGACGATACATTCTTAGATATAGGTCAATGGGTATGGGATAAATGGGAAACAATCCAAGGTTTATCTTTCTTACCTAAGACCGATCATGTATATAATCAAGCTCCTTTTGAAACTATAACAGAAGATGAATACAAAGAGCTTGAAAATACTATTCCAAATGTAGACTGGTCTTTATTAAAAGAACATGAAGACAATACAAAGTCTACACAAACCTTAGCATGTACAGGTAGTGCATGTGAAATTGTTGATATAACAGAGGAGGTACTCAATGGCAACTGAAGTACAAGCATTAGCATTCTCCGCAGCTACAGTTGGTGGTTTTACAAACGTGTTTACCTCTGCTGAATCATCTCACTTAGCAGCAGATACAAACACTCTTGCTAGTGTCACAATCGGAGATAGTGCTACAAATGTAAATTTAAATGGTAAAAAAGTATTATGTGGTTTTAAAGTAACTGAAGCATTTGCACAAAATGGTACAGCTAGTGTAGCTGGTACTGCTACATTTACTTTTGGTGATACAGAGTTTGATGATCAGAATGATGGTCAAATCACTTTGATTTCTACTGATGGTACATCAAGAACATATACAGCTAAAAATGCAGTATGTGCTTCTGCTACTGCAACTATTAGCAATCATAGTAACCTTGCATCATCTGGTGGTAACTTAGTTTTTATAGCTACTGATGGTACAAGTGTAACAGCTACAGTACATGCATCTACTACAACTACTACAGATACAACATCACCAACATTCGCAGCAGTTACATCAAATAACCAAACAGCTACAAACTTAGCAACTTGTTTAAATGCTAACTCAAGATTTAGAGCATCAGCTGATAGTGCTGTTGTTACTGTTCATCAATTATTTGGTGGCACAGCTGGCAATACTACTGTTGCTGAAACAGACTCAGGATCTGGTATGAGTAAAACAAACTTTACTGGCGGTGCTGATCTTGATGCATCTCAAGGTGAGTTTGCTTGTGATGTAGATGCAACTAATGCTGCAGAAAGATTTGAAGAAATAGTAGAGAGTGCCACTAATGGTCACAACACAGGAAGTACAACTAGATTTGCAGTAACTACTTCAAGTGGACAAGTTACAGTAACACAGTCTACCGTTGGAGCTGCAGGAAATACATCTATTACTAGTACTAAAAACTTTGATTTAAACTGTGATGTAAATCCTCCAACAGCTTTTACAGGTGGTGTAGACGCTGGTACTCCTAATTTAGACATGCAAGGTTCATTTGATGGAACAAACTTTTTTAAAATAGAAACTGTAATTGCAGATTTAGATTTAACTAATACTGGAATCAAAGCAGGAATTGCAGATCTATCTACATTTTCTGGTGTTCCTTTTACTCGTTTAGCTGTGAACTCTAATGGAGTTGATGTAGGAACAACGAGTGCAGGTAAGGGTCAATTCCAGTTTGCTGTAGCTGTGAGTAGCTAGGAGGTATACTATGGCTTGGATGGAAGTAGTTACAACTCTTGGTGGTGCAGCTAGTGGCTTTGTTATGAAAGCTGCAGCAGTACGAGCACAACGAGAAGCAGATTTAATGAAACATATGGTTACTGCTATGAATGCTTCAAGCGATTCAGCTAATGAAGCAGTTAAAAGAGTTCCGATAGATGCTGGTCGTTTAACAAGAAGAGTTATTGTATTTGCAATTCTCTTTGGTGTTATACTTATGCCATTCTTATCGCCTCTTTTAGGCATGACTGTAGTAGTCGAGATAATAGAAAAGTCTGAAGGATATTTATTCGGACTCATCGGTGCAGGTGAGAAACATGTTTTTCACGAAGTCGATGGAGTAATTATGATTCCTGAATTGCGTCAAGCATTGCTTGCAATTATAGCATTTTATTTTGGACAAGCAGCAGCAAAGGCGAATGGCTAATGTGGTGGGCTCTAATGACATTACTATTAGTGGGATGCTCTTCATTACCTAAAGTAAAAGAACCTGTTAAAACGGTAACAAAAGAAACGATCGATGCTGTTAATATTGATCAAACTATTACTAATATAGAAAGGTTATTACTTTGGGTTGTGATTGCAGTAGTTCTTGGAATTGTATATTTTATGATAGGAGAAAACAATGCCTGATTTACAATCAATGTATACTAAACTTGGTAGACCTATGGCTATGGTAGCCCCAGCAGAAGTTAATTTAATTATTAATGATATGAATACAAGGCTACAGGAGTTAGAAAATGAAATTAGAAAATTATCCAGTAGTGGAGAAAAAACTTGTGGATGTCCTGAAGGAAAAGTTTCCGAATCTGGAATACCAGCAGGACCTAAACAGCGAACAGTTCGCAAGAGAAGCAGCAAAAAGAGCGGGAGCGATTGAAATAATTAGGCATCTTGAATCAGTATACAAGGCACAACAAAAAGTTAAAAAAGAAGGGAGGTAGTCATGGGATACGGACCCGGTTCAATGAAAGTATATGCTGAAACAGCATTGAAAAAAAGAGCTGATGCTCAATCAGCATGGCAAAGAAATCTTTTAGAAGCTACTGCTAATGCTCAAAAAGAAGCTTATCAAAAATATACTGCAGATGAAAGTCTAGCAGAGATTTCTGAGTTTGCTATTGATATAGACGCATTAAACGTACAGTCAGAAGAACTTACTTCTAAAATATTTGAAAGATTAAATATTGGAAGTCAAACAGCAACAGATAGGTTATCTAAAACAGAAAAATATTTAGCTGCATCAGCATCAAAAGGACCCATTACTGCCGAACAATATAGGAATTTAAATAGAAGACTTATAGCAGCAAGAAAAAAGAATCTTTCTCAAATGCAAAAAAACATAGATGAGTTTAGTAGATCAGATGTATCTGAATTTAAAGTAGATGCTCCTGATATAACCTATAAAGATCCTATAACTGGTGAAGTTAAAACAGCTGGGCAAGGTTCTTATGTAGAACAATTTGATCCTACTAATAGATACCAACAATTAACAGCTGAGTTTGATGAAATGTTTGAACAAAAACGAATAGATATACAAGAAGATTTTACTAAAGGTTTTAAATCTGTTGAAGAAATGTTTGGTCAAACATATGAAGATGCTCCTGAAGGCACAGGTTATAGTAGAGATTTAGATAGAATAAAAATGAGAAGCAACTTTAGAAAGCTTGAACAACGAGAACGTGGTAGAGCTTTAGCTTCAGTATTTGGAACAGAAGGATTTGCTCCTTGGAAAAGAACAAGGATTGGTGGTATTGGAGATCCTGAAGCTTTTTATGTTGATGATAATACTTTACGAAGAGCTACTGGCATGGATGCTGATGAGCGATTTAAATTAGATTATGAATTTGCACAACAACAATATGCTAAAAGTAAGCAACGATCAGAACAAGCAGTAGTAGAAGCTAAAGCTGCTGCATCTTCAACGGCTGCACAAGCAGCTCAAGTTGCTCAAGAATCTTTAGATAAACAACGTGAAGATTTAGAACAAACATATGAAGAACAAATGCAAAGTCAAATAACTGAAAGAACAGAAGAACAAGAAGAAAAAATAGCTGCTGAAGGACAACAGATTAAAAGAACTGAAGCTGATCTTAGACAAAGATTAAGAGAGTTTCAACAAAGTAAAAGCAGACGTACTAAACAAAGAGCTAGAAGAGTAGCTCGAATCCAAGATAGAACAAACAGACCATCATAGGAGGTGTCTAATGCTTGAGAGAATTTTTATGTTTAGCCACCCTATGAATTGTAGATACTTCGGAGGAGGTGCTCCAGTTGTTA
>CENH01000078.1_pt1 | contig 13409 bp, 18 predicted proteins | sample 530171 | NCBI WGS metagenome assembly CENH01 (sample SAMEA2591132, study PRJEB7988) | marine metagenome | biome: marine biome (ENVO:00000447); feature: deep chlorophyll maximum layer (ENVO:xxxxxxxx); material: saline water (ENVO:00002010), including plankton (ENVO:xxxxxxxx) | depth 70 m | reverse complement strand
AATTAGTTATAGATGAATTTATCTATGACCCTGACCCATCTAAGTCTAAGATGGCTCTTAAGTTTGCTAGTGGCACAGCTCGATTCATAACGGGCAAACTAGCTTCTATAAACAAAGAAAACATTTCTATTCAAACTCCTAGTGCAACAATAGGTATTAGAGGCACAGACTTTACTGTGACTGTTGATGAACTAGGTCGGTCTTTAATAATTTTATTACCAAAAGCAGATGGTTTATCTTCAGGAGAGATTGTAGTTTCAACTGCTGCTGGACAAGTTGTTTTAAATAAACCTTACGAAGCGACAACTGTTGAGTTTTTTCAATCTGCTCCTTCTTCTCCTATCATATTAGATTTAACCTTAGATATTATTGATAATATGTTAATCGTTAGTCCACCAAAAGAAGACCCTAATTTTGTCAGTGAGGGCGAACAGGCAGAGGGCTCAACTAATATCTTAGATATAGATTATTTAGAGTTTGATGAATTAGAAACAGATTATTTAGCTCAAGATGAATTACAATTTAGTGAACTTGACATTAATTATTTAGATGTTAATTTCTTAGAAGACTTATTAGATATTATTGAAGAAGCCGATGAGCTTGAACAGAATCAACTCTCAGGAGGCGATATAGATGTCAGAGGCACATCCTTTGGATTTGATGCGACTACGCAGGTCAATACTTTTATTACAGATTCAGTCTTAACTTTTTATCGACAAGTACAAGATACAGTTAGATTAGACTTAGACACTGGTAATAGTTACACAGTTTTAATTATACAAGATGGCAAAGCAATTACTCTTACTCTTAATGGTGGCGGTAACTCTTCCATTACTATCAAGCAATCTTCCGGATAAGCCTGATATATATTGGCAGATTACTAAAGCACCTTACTTAGAGAAACCACAACCTAAACTAGACTTTAGTATGTCTAGCATTGATTATAAATATACATTTAAAGAAACCACAGCCCCTATACATCATATTCACTATGTTGTTTGGAATGTGTTAGATGTTTACACCACACATCAAGCTATTAATGTTGGTGGCTATGCGACTGAAGCTAATCCCTTTTTACCAAAAAAACCATCTTTACGTACACTTATAACAAGAAAAATTTTAACATATAGTTTTTTACATTCTAAGAAAGTTTTTGAAAAAGAAAAAACACTAAAGTTTTGGAATCTAGTAGGGACAGGTGTAGTATTGCATAATTTCAATATTATGCACCAACATGGAGATTTTTTATGAGATGGGCTAGTTTATTACTATTTGTGCTTACCTTACCTTTAATTTTTAACTCTCCTATATTAGAAACTTTACGACTTAAAACTTTTGACCAGTTGGTAGATATACCAAACCCGACAGGGTATTTTACAATACTTAATATAACAGAAGATTATATTGATAGTCAAGGGGGTTATCCATTACCTAGGCAAACCCTTGCTGATATACATATAAAGCTACTTCAAGAGGGTGCTTTGGGTGTAGGTTGGGTTATGTTATTTCCACATCCTGATAGATTGGGAGGTGATATTAAATTTGCCGAAGCTCTGTCTTATTCTCCTAGTGTTATTGCTATGCCAGAAGTAGCAAACAGTAGTTATCCAAAAACTCATGGTACAGTAATTAAAGGTCCTGATATAAATTTACCCCAAGCTCAAGGGTTTTTACAAAATATCGAGATACTAAAAAACAATTCTAGTCAAGGAGCTGTTTCTGCACCTGTTGATGTAGACAACCTTGTGAGACAAATACCTTTAATACAACAAACCCCTAATGGTTGGGTTGCTTCTTTTGGCACTGAGGTTTTAAAAATACTAGGTGGTGGTAATACTTATCAAATAATTACTAATGAGAATGGTATAGAGATGATAAGAGTTAGGGGGTTAGACCCTATACCCACAGATAGTTATGGACGTAAATGGATTAGTTGGGTTGATACACCACAAACTACTTTAGATAATTTAGATGTTACAAATAAGTTTGTTTTTGTTGGGTTTACTGCAAAAGGCATTTCTAATCAAGTAGCAACTCCAGTAGGTCTATTAGAACCTCATAAAATTCAAGCAGCCTTAGCAGAATCTATTTTATTAGAAACACCACAAATACCTGACTATAGATTATTTACCGAATTACTTTTATTATCTGTCTCTGGTCTCGTCACTGCTCTTGTAATCAATTATTTTGGTATGACCCTATCTGGTGTATTAGTTGGAGGTTTATTTAGCTCTATGGCTTATTTAGGATATTATTTTATTTCACTTGGTTATTTGATAGATGTAACGTGGAGCTTAATAAGTATGACACTTTTATCCCTCCAGCAATTTTATTTAAGATTTAGACAGCAATATAAGTTACGACAGCAAATAAAGAAACAGTTTGAACATTACCTTGACCCTAGACAAGTAAAACGATTACAAGATAATCCTGAACTTTTAAAACTTGGTGGTGAACGTAGAAACTGTACTATTATGTTTACAGATGTTAGAGGCTTTACAAGTTTATCAGAAAAACTAAAGCCTGAAGAAGTTATTGAGATTATGAATAAAGCTTTGACTATTCAAGCCAATGCAGTAAAAGATAATGATGGGATGGTAGATAAATATATTGGCGATGCTATGATGGCTGTGTGGAATGCTCCAATAGATGTAGAGCACCATGAAGAAAAAGCTATTCAGACAGCACTTCAAATACGACACGCAATGCAAGAAGCAGAGTTAGATATTGAAATTGGTATAGGAATAAATTCAGGAGAAGTTGTTGCAGGAAATATGGGAAGCGACTCCCGTTTTGAATATAGTGTTTTGGGCGATGCTTGTAACTTAGCAGCTCGTTTAGAATCTTCATGTAAAACTGTGGGTAAAAATTTAGTTATTGGAGAGGCAACTATTAATAAATACAAAGGTAAAGCCATAGAATTAGACTCTATTTTAGTAAAAGGTAAAGAAAAACCAGTAAAAATCTACACTATTTAGGGTAAACCCTGTGAGAGCCCCTCAGATGCTCTCTAACGAATTTTATATATTTTTGGACTTATACCCTTACTTTATATTAAATCGTTTACTACAGAGCATTCTGTGAGGTCATTTTTTAGAAAACTGGTTAATGATTTGTGGAAACTCTAGCGTTAAGGCATCCTTCTATATGATTGTGTATTTCATCCATTTTTTGTCCTGCTTCCCTTAGAATTACTTTTAAAACTTCGTAATCTTGTTTTTTAAAATAAGGTTTGAGGTCTTTAATGTCTGTTTTAATACGTTCAGTAATTAATTTACCACTTCTATCATATAACAATCTATAAGCTAATATCTGAGCTTCTTCTCGTTTCGTTGTCATTATTAAATCCTGCAAAGGTTAATTTACCATAATCACCTCTGAGACCTGCTTTTTGATACGAGGTAGCTCGTCCTTCAAAAAAGTTCTGATGTTCTACTCCTAAAACATCATCTAGCCAAGTTAGAGGGTTATCTTTTTGATTGTAATTAGGTTTTAATCCTAACTGCAACAAACGTCTATCGGCAATGTATTTATTGTAAGCATACATTTCCTCTTTCGTTAAGCCCTCTATATCTCCAAGCTCAAATACTAAGTCTAAAAACTTTTCTTCTAACTTTACCATCTCCCGACATATTTGATAGATTTCCTTTTTAAAGTCATCTGTCCAAATCTCTATATTTTCTTTTATAAATTCTCTAAATAGTTTTGTCATAGCTTCAACATGTAAACTCTCATCCCTGATAGAGTAAGCAACAATCTGACACATGCCTTTCATTTTGCCAAATCTTTGAAAGTTCATCAAAATAGCAAAACTACTAAATAATTGTAAGCCTTCAGTAAATGCAGAATACACTGCTAAGGCTTTAGCTATTGAATATTTATTGCTTCGTGCAGTTTTAAAATCTAAAACATAATCATGTTTATCTGCCATCTCTTCATACTCGGCAAAAGCTTTGTATTCTATTTCAGGCATACCTACAGTGTCTAGTAATAAACTATAAGAGTGTTGATGAATAGCTTCCATATTACCGAATGACAACATCATCATTCTTGCTTCTGGTAATTTAAATAAAGGTAAGTATCTATCAACATAACCTGCGGCTACATCAACATCTGACTGTGTAAATAATCTAAATATCTGTGTCAATAAATTTTTTTCTGAATCTGTTAATCTTTGATTCCAGTCTTTGACATCAGTATGTAAAGGGACAGACATTGGATGCCAGTGCATTCTATTTTGTAAGTCATAGTAGTCAAACATCCAACTATAATCAAAAGGTTTGTAGTGTTCCCGTGTACTTAATAAGCTCATTATTTTTCTCCAAAGTATTGTTTTAGTATTTCTAATTTATCGTTATATTCTGCAATATAACCTATTTCTTTATCTATGCTTTCTTGAATATCAGTATGTTCACCTACACCTACACTATTACTAAAGTAAGTTTCGGCATTCATCACATGCATATTTATCTTTCCGATATAAAAATCTTCTAGTGCTTTAATTCGTCTTTCTCTAAAGTTTACCATTTCGTATTAATTCCTCCTTTAATGTTTCAATAACAAAATCCTTAAACATATTTTTTATTTCCTCCATCTCCCAACCCCTGCGAGAGTGATAACAAAATTCATAAACTAATGAATCTTTTACATCAAGCTCTTGATTAGTCTCTTGCATTCTTTCTCGAATACAGTTGGTCGTAACAACCCACATGACAAGAGCTTCGTTATCGTCTTCCCATTTACTTATATCATCCCAGTTTGGCTCGGCCATTAACCCTCACATGCTATACATTCTACTTCGTCTAATTTAATTCTTGGAACTTTAATATTAACATTCTCCGCAGCTTTTGCTGCATCAGACCTAAAATAATATAAAGATTTTAATTTATTAGCTCCATACCAATGGACATCACTGACATATTGTAAATACTCATCATGGCCTTCTTGTGCTAACGAGGACTCAGGTAAAACAAAAAATAAATTTACACTCTGACTTTGACAAATAAAATCTTGTCTTTTATAAGCATGTTCAATAACCCACACTTGATTAATTTCATTAGCAGTTTTATAGACCTCTTTTTCTTCATCCGTAAAAACTTTAATGTTTTGGATAGAACCTCTATTATCACTAATTTCTTGCCAAAGTTTGTTTTGTTTAGTCTTACTAGATACTTTTTTTTGTATAAGTTTATCTAAGTTTTTGTTTTTGACTTTGTAACTGCCCGAAAGTGTTTTGTGGGTGTAAACATTTGCCCTGATTGGTTCGATGCTCGGGCTAGTTCCCCGACATATAATACTGCTACTAGCATTAGGAGCAATAGCAAGAAGGTGAGCATTCCTCCGGCCTGTACCAACGATGTCAGGAGCTTCCCCCCTCTCTTCACACAAAGTTTGAGATGCTTCCACAGCGAGAGTTTTGATGTGACTAAATGCTTTGTGATTAAATCCCGTTGCAAAAATCCCTTCAAACGGAATGTTTTTAGATTGTAAGTAAGAATGGAAACCCATTGCTCCCAAACCAATAGACCTTTCTCTATAAGCTGAGTAAGCTGCTTTTGTAAATCCTTCCTTACCTTTTCTAATATGTTTCTTAAATCTTTCATAGTTTGAATTGTAGCCACCTAAATTAGTTACATCAATAGCATTATCTATAAAGTGCTCCAAAATATTATCAAGCATTCTAACTAGGTCAGCAATAAACTGGTTGTCTTGTGACCATTCATCAAAGCACTCTAAATTAACACTCGATAAACAACAGACTGCTGTACGTTCTTCATTGGTTGGTAATGTTATTTCCGAACATAAGTTACTTTGTTTTATTTCTAAACCTAAATCTTTTTGACTTTGTGGTAAAGCATTATTGCAATTATCTATGTTAATAATATACGGCTCACCTGTTTCTGCTCTAATATCTAATAGTTTATGCCACAAATCTCGAGCCGGTACAACCTTAACTGCTTTTTTACTTTTAGGGTCTATCAATCGCCAGTTTTCATCTTGTTCAACCGCTTTAAGAAAAGCATTTGTAACATTAACACCATGATGTAAATTTAAACACTTTCTATTTAAATCACCTCCGCTTTCTTTTCTCATCACCATGAACTCTTCTACTTCAGGATGACTTATATCGGTATAAGCAGCATAACTTCCTCTTCTTGTTGTGCCTTGATTAAAAGCTAACATCTCTGAGTCAACAACTTTCATAAAAGGGATAGAACCGGTTGATTTACTACCACTACTAGTTGAAGTACCATCACTTCTAATGTCGCCCCAATGACCACCAATACCGCCACCGGAACTTGCTAGTCTAGCATTTTCTTTGAAATGGTCTGTAAGTTCGTCTATTGAGTCGCCAACGTAGTTTAAAAAACAACTGATAGGAAGACCCCGAGTAGTTCCACCATTAGAAAGTATAGGAGTAGAAAACATAAACCAAAACTTAGAAACATAATCGTATAATCTTTGAGCCAAGGCAAAGTCAGTAGTGCCCTTATAAGTTGCACCATATATACTAGCTCTCGCAAAAGCTTCTTGAGCATGTGTTTCCTCCTTCCAAAAGTATCTATCCTCTAAAGTATTTAAACTAAATTTATCTAAGTCTTTATCTCTATTGTAATCTATTATTATGCCTAAGTATTCAGTCTCGCCTATTTTATCAACCATTATTTTTCTCTATATGTATTGCGATAATCCCATAGTGAATTATCTTCAATAACTCTTTTAATTTTTCGTCTTTTTTACCACATCTAAGAGCATACTTAACTATATTACCAAGACAAAAACCCTCACCATGTCCAGCATCAATAATTATATCTGTCGCTTGATATTTATTATTTGAGTAATGTTGCTTATAAGTAAAGTCTATGTACTCTTGTATTTCTTTTAATATCTTATCTTCGTTAAACTTATACTTTATATTCTTGCCAGTCATAATTTTTAACTAATTGCCAATACTTTAAAATACTATTAAACATTTCTTTATGTTTCTTATGAGAACTTTTATCCCAGACATAGCCTAAAACTAATTCTGTGTCGGCTCTGTCTACAAAAACTGAAACCCTAGTGGGTTTATTAAAACGACAACCTTGAGCATAAGCTGAAAGTTGCATTCCATGTTCATCGTATACTAATTGAGCAGCTTCTTTGTTCTTAAGATTATCTTTAGTTTTAAAGTCAACAAATATGCCCGACTTAGAGTATAAATCTATTTTACCGCCATACCCTTGAGGTGCACAAAAAGATTCTTCAGCTAACCAAGTTTCATTTGGAAACTCTTCGTTTAAATACTGTAAAATTCTTTCATAAGTTTTATTTGAACCCTCGCCTCTAAATCCACTTTCAATTAAAGCATGAATACGAGTACCTTCTTTTGCTGCTTTTGCACCTACTTGATTAGCTTCAGCCTTACACCTGTAAACAAAAGAATCCATCGACTCCTCTTGGCTTTTATTAATAGCCACAGCAGACTTGATAGCTTGAGTTATTTTCCAATTCTCTAAAGCAGGTTTTGCAACCATACCTAGAATAGTAGTAACAGAAGGAACAAGACCTAATGATTTTGCATCTCTTAGAGTTGTATTTCTTTCTTTTCCGTTTGCACCTATGAGAGTATACATAGGTTCGCCATCTTGTGAATACCAATGGCCTGATTCAGACGTAAATTTATTATACTGGTCTAATTTAGTTTTGTAAATACTTTTTGTTATATTGTTAGTCATTTTTTAGTTCCTCAAAAGTTTTAAAGACATCTGTTGTAAAAAGTTTTTGAATATTAACTAAATACATTCTACTAGCATTGTGGTCGCCACCACTTACTGTCTTTATATTATCTAATTTTTTTACTAGTTTTTTTAAATCTTGGACACGGAAAATAAGAGTACAAAATATTTTATCTTTAATACAAAGATTATGAAACCAGTAGTCTGCCTCCGTAGCTTCTATACCTGAAGGTTTCCCGTAACTCTCATACTCAATACAAATATTACCGGTTTGCATCCACATTCCTCGTTCTGATTTGACCTCAATCTTCTTACCCGTAAGCATTTCAGCAATAGCATCTTCCCGTATCTGGCCATACTGTAAATCTAAATCAAATTTTTTTTGGTCTTTCTTAGTGGGTTTCACTCCAGTTTTCTCCTATCTTATATTCACCTGTTAAGGGGCAACGCATCTTATAATATTGACCTGCCTCCTCAATAGATTCTACTCCTATTTCTCCTACAAGTTCAGCTATATCCTCTTTCACTTGTATCTGCCATTCATCATGTATATTTGCTACAAACTGTGCGTTTAATTTTTGTGTTTTAATTTTTTGATGTAGTAGGCACATGGCTTTTTTCATAACAATAGCCCCACCACCTTGCAACAATGTATTCAAAGCTGCGTATCCGTTTCTAACAAATATCTTTCTACCATCTAAACCTTTTAAAAAACCTCTTTGTGCTGCTTGACGTACTCTATTTGTTAATATCTCAAGGGCAGGTAAGTTTTTTAGAAATCTATTTTTAAGTCTCTCCCCAGCAACCTTATTACTATTAATAATTTTTCCTATTTTTGCATCACCAGCCCCATAAATAAGAGCATAGATAAAAGTTTTAGCATTATCTCTTGTCTGTAATCCTGCAAGATTTTGATTTGTTGTATGTATATCTCCGTTGATAACTTCGTCTATGTAGTCATCATCTTGCATGTAATGAGCTAGTACCCGTAACTCTAAGCCACTAGCATCAATACCTAGTAACTTGTAACCTTCAGGCACAATCCAACAAGCACGACACTCTTGACCATAAGGGGTGTGAATACTAGGAACTTGTGCCATGTTTGGACTTCTATGAGTCATTCGCCCCGTAATAGTACCATTTGGTATGACACGACCATGCACTCTTTCTCCTTGTAACTCGTCTATCCATGATGAGATTTGTGCTATCCTCTTTTGTAAAAGTAAAAACTCTGCGATTAATCTGGCTTCGTGGATATGGTTTATTTTTTTTAATGTGCCTTCATCGACAATAGGTTGACCGGTGGGTGTAAACTTTTCTGGTTTCCAACCAAAGTCCTCTAAGTATTCTCCGATTTGCTTACGAGAACCTAAGTTAAACTCTACTAATTTTTTTCGCATGAAGGGCTCATAATTACCAGATTTAAGTAGCTTCTCATGCTCTTCTTTGGTCAACCCACGCACAGAAAGTTGACCATCTTTTTTAACATAAGGTGTGACTAATTTATCCTCAACCCATTTAGGTTTGAAAGTTTTTTGGACCTCATCCTCTACTTCTGTCATACGAGTTTTAAGTTCAGCTAAAAGCATTGAGGCCTTTTCGACATTAAATAAAAACCCAGTCTTCTCTTGCTCAACCATAACTTTTGCCACTTGATGTTCAAGAGCCATACTTTCAGAAGAAAAATTAATGCTCTCTTTATAAAGATGTTGGAAAACTATCTCATTTAACATAACATCTTGTTGACAATACTTTAGCATTTCTGGATTATAAGAATCGAAGTCGTCAGGTTGTTCTGCTTTGTGATAATTAACACGATAACCCCAAGTTTTTAAACTATGGCCATTCTCACGCACAGGTTGGAATAATCTTGATAGGACAAGAGTATCTATAATTTTACCCTTGTAAGTAAAGTTATGTAATTTTTCTAGTGCGGGGAGGTCATACCCTAATATATTATGACCAATCAAAGTATTAGCACTTTGTAAATGTGTTATACCTTCCTGCAACTCATCAGGGCCAAAACTATTTATTGCTTTGGTGTGTATATCTTTGGTAACAATGCACCAAATTTTATTAGGGGTTAAGCCATCTGCCTCAATATCAAAAATTAATTCTTTAGAAGCCGATAGACTCTTCAAAGTCATCGTCAAATGTTTCCTCCTCGGTTATCTCTATGAGCCTACCGGTTTCGGGATTATATTGTAGCGAACAGGCCAATCCTGTATCGCCAGTGTAGCGTGATTTTAATACTCTTACTTTAGTGGTATTTGCTTCTTCAGGGTCAGTCGCTTGTTGATTTCTTTCTAAAGCAATAACACAATCTGAAAGTTGAGCTATACCTTGTGAACCTTTAAGATGGCTCAAAGAAACTGCAATACCTTTTTCATGGCCTCGGTCTCCGGTGGCTCGTCTTAAATGTGAAACTAAAATCATACCAACGTTAGTCTCTTCAACCAAAGAACGCAACCTATTCATCAAAGTATCAATACCTCTTCTTTCATCTCCTTCAGTTAGAACATTTACAAGCATATGAAGGTGGTCTACCACTATCCACTTACATTCGCAACCTACTATCATGTATCTAAGCTTTGCAAAGATTTCATCTATATCTGTTGCTCCTAAATGTGAGTGAATAAAAACCCTGTCTTTTTGTATAACCTTATCAAATAAACCTTCCAAATCTTCTTGTGTATAATCTTTACGTTTTTCATTTAAATACAATCTGTCATTAGCCTCAATAGAAATTAAACCATCTGCAGTCCGCAACCAGTTTTCTTCTAAAGCTATGATGCCGACATTATCTTTTGTTTGTTTGATTAGCCAGTGTTCCAGTTCTCTCGTAACACTAGACTTACCTAAGCCTGTGCCACCAGTTAATGTCAGTAACTCGCCTTGTCGCAACCCATATAGTTTTCTATTAAGTCCCTCCCAAGGATAGGCAATACTTTGTTTTTCTTCTCTAACTAACCAATCTTGTTTTTGACTTGATAACTCCATAATCCCAGATGGAGTGTAACTTTTAGCTTCCCACCATGCCTGTGTAAAACCCTTAAAATCTTTTTGTTTAAGCATGTCGTTAGCATCTTTGTACCCATTAGGAAAACTCATAATCCTAGACTTATTAGGTTTTAAAATTCGTGCTACTTTACGGGCTGCTGCCTGTCCTGCTTTGTCATTATCAAAACATAAAACAACAGTTTCAAAACTTTCTACAAACTCTATACTTTCTCGTATATCTTTTAATGCACCTGCAGCACCACGTTTTAAACTAACCACCGCCCATTTACCTTGGAATAGTTCATCGACAGCCATGGCATCGCATTCACCCTCAGTAATAGTTAAATATTTACCACCGGTATTACGATACAGTTGCTCTCCAAACAAACCTGTGCCCTCGTAAGTACCATTCATGGTAAAGTTTTTATTTGCTGTGTATCTAGTTTTTGTGCCTACAACTTCGTGGCCATTAAAAAATGGATAAATATGTTGTGTAATATTGCCTTGCGTATCTTTGACTGCACGAACTCCAAATTTCTTAGCAGTCTTTTCTGTTATACCTCTGTCCGTCAAGGCAGTATACGAACCGGTATATGAATTTAAAAATGTGTTTGTAGGTTCATTGACTTGCATGACCTCACCCTCCGTCACATCATAATAATTTTTAAAAAAAGAAGAGCAACTAAAACAATAAGCTGAATTATCTGCATTTAAAGATACAGGGTCAGACCCGCCACATTTGGGACAGGGTAGTTTGTGTTTAACAAACTTACTTTTGTCTTGTTGCTCACTCAATATTACTAGGTTTCATCTCCAGTCACCTCGTCTGAGTCAGGCTCAGGTGTTGGTACTGGCGGATTCTCTTCATCAACTTCAGGCAGACCAGCAATATTTCTGCGTATCCTTCGTGAAAAAGCTTCTATAGATGCCTCGGTTTCCTCTAAGTCTAAAACCTGTTGTACTCTTTTGGTGTTCAATCTAAGTAGTCTTCCAAAAAGTAACTGTCCTCTTTCATCTAAATCTTCTCTGAAAACATTAACACCATCAATAACCAGAAAGGGTCTTGATTCTTGCTGTGTTTGTTCTTCAGCTCCTTGTTGCGACACTGGACCACCTTCACTAAATTTAGTTCTAGGTTTTGTCCACTTTATTTTTAATTGACTAAATCTCATTTAAAATTCCTCACTATCGTCTAATAATTCTTGACCATCTGCATTAGCATAAGGCACTAAATCTACTACCTGTACCGCTTGTAAATCTAAACCCTGATAAGGTCCATATCTACCCTCGCCACTGTACTCTTTGTATTGGATTTTTACTTTAGAACCATTACCAACTGCTACGTTGATTTCGTTCTTTTCAGCATCCATTAACTTCGGAGCAGGTCTCACCATATTGTTTGGGCCATTAACTTTACGTTTAATGACCAACGCAGGTCCTTCATCGTGTTGTTTAATTTTATGACCACGACCAGCAAAGTCATCTGCTGTCGCTTGGTCTACGATTAAATCAACTGTATACACCGGTTCAAACTTAGTATTCGGTGTCGTAATACTCGCCCATTTTACTGAGCCCTCTAATATTGCCATGATATACCTCCTTTAAGCAAAATTAAGTTAGTGAGAGTTGTGAGCATACTACTCTCAAAGTACTGGTAGAAACCAAACCGGACCGCTAATGGAGATAGAGGGCTTATGATTCGGTTGCTCAGACGGCCATATCTTTCCTCCATTTTTGCCTTCATTTATGTCTTCTTTGAATGTCTTTTAACCATTTCGCCCCTTCTCTTTCTGCATCGAGAAAGGCTGCTCTGGTTACTAATAAGGGTATAATAATGCTGCAATGAACCACGAAGGAAATAAAACCATTATATCCATACCAACCCATGTAATATGTAGCAACTAGACCAAAGAAAAAACTCCACATAGTAAAAAGAACAAGAGTAAAATAGCCTTGAATTGAAGGGTCTGGAATATATTTTAACGGGTTATATCTATTATCCATGACTAACTTCCAACAATTATCAATAAAATAAATGGCTTGTAATATTTTTCGTTTCATCCTTGTCCTCTATATTTTTTATAACTTCTACGTGTGTGTTTGTTCATTGTTGATGTGCCTAAATTACCTCTGCCCTGTGCTGTCTTTTTTCCATTAACACCCGCCACCGGTTCATGGGCTGTAGTAAATTGATTTTTAGATTTTTTCGGCATTATAGTTTTAGTTTTTGTTTGAGTTCCTCGTAACTACTTATGTCGGGGTGTTTTTTTAATTGCTTCAGTACCCACTTATCGCACATAAATGATAAAGTTGTGCCCGTTATACCCTTGATGTGAGTTTCTTGGGGCATGTGTTCAGTAATATTTGCCATTGTTATTTTGTTACCTTCTTCCTCTGTCAATAAACCTCGCAACCATTCTAACTGTATTGGTTTTATTAGCTTTCTAAGTTTTTTTATTTTCTTTTGGTTCAATCGTCAGTATCTCTGCATTAATTAATTCTTCGACAAAACGTTTAGCATTATCGAGTATGACAGACTCCACCTCGTAATAGGAATCTGCCTCAACAGTTTTAGTTAAAACATTACCAAGCCTAATAGTAAACCGACTAGCCACTTTGTGCCATGTGCTCTAAATCTTGGGAAGACATTGCATCAAAACATTTACTCTCATAAAAGCTTATCATAGCTCG
>CENH01001995.1_pt1 | contig 13477 bp, 17 predicted proteins | sample 530171 | NCBI WGS metagenome assembly CENH01 (sample SAMEA2591132, study PRJEB7988) | marine metagenome | biome: marine biome (ENVO:00000447); feature: deep chlorophyll maximum layer (ENVO:xxxxxxxx); material: saline water (ENVO:00002010), including plankton (ENVO:xxxxxxxx) | depth 70 m | reverse complement strand
CTGGCTTGCCTCTTTTGGATAGTCTGTTGTTTTCACCTCTTAAGATTCTATTTTTGAACTCTAAGTCTGTGATTTCTCTTTCTAATGAAGTAACTCTTCCTGCTTGGAATAATCCTAATACTATTACTCCGCCTATACTACCTAATACTAATCCTAAGTATATCCATCCCAAAATCTGTAATGTTTCCATCTTAACTCCTTATTATTATTGCTCCTGGATTATCATTCCAAAAGTCATCTATCGTGAACCCTTGTACTTCACAAGTTTCACGAACTATTTCTTTCATCTTTTCACTCTTGCCAGTTATTAATCTGATTGGGAAATTTCCCATATTGTAATGTAAGATTAATAAGTTTGGCAGTTTGTCCTCGACCTCGTCGTGCTTAAACCCGTGTAGGTCTATCTCTGTCATCTTCTACTACCTCATACAACCTATTGAAATCATCTCTATCGGGTATTTGTTTTCTCAAATAGAAATAAGTCCAAGCTGTGTTCTTTTCTTTTTGTTCGGTTGTATCTACTGCTTCTTTACTTGTTTTGTTTACTAATTTGTATCGCAATTTATTAGCTCCTTTTCATATGTTTTCATTGATTCAATTTTTATTTCAAATATATCTAATTCAAATGTTTCACCCTCTTCACCACTATCTTGTATTATTTTGGGTAATTGTTGCATTAAACTCCAACTATACTGACTCATACTTTTTGGATTAAATCGAACCTCAACTCCAGGATTGAATGATTCGGGATTTAGTTTTTCATTTAAATTATAGTCTGTTAATTCTTGCTCCTCTTTAATATACATATCTATCACCTCTTGATTTGGCGCAAATAAAATATCACAATAAGGCTCTACCGCCATCAATACATCCATAGGACAATCATCAGTCATATTAAATCCTATATTATATTTTGGTGATACTATTGGTTTCATATATTCATCGTGCTCAACCAAAGTTCCCCATTTTCTAACAAAATTTCTCATATTTTTAGTCGTGGTGTATATCCACTCAGGACTATCTTTTCCTGGCGCACCACCAGCGTATGGATTAAATCTACTACCACGACAAGTCATATGATATACTAATCCTCTCCAAGTTTGAATAAATTCTACTCCATTTAAATGTAATCTATTGAATATATCACTATCCTCTTTAGATTGTGGTCTAAATAATTTATCGTGTCCACCAACCGATTCAAAGTCATCTCTCATAATAGCCCAAGGTGCGAATACTCCCTCAGTTGTTTCTTCAAAATAACCTGTTGGGTTTGGTTCGTATTTATTATACCAATTTAATAATTCTTGTTCTTTCAATTCTTCTGGCTCCATACCAAAGTCTTTGATTATCTTTTCTGGTCCAGCTGGATGTAGTGGTGGTTCAACTCTTGTCAAAGATACAACAACTTTTTCTTTTAAGTGCTTGTCTATTTCCTCTAATGCTTGTGGAAACAAATACATATCAGAATGAAAAAATATCAACCTATCATTAGTTGCATACTCTCTAACTAACTTGTCATACAATATAGTCAGTCCCATTCTTTCTGGCCCTTTGTTATTGTATAACTTAATATTTTGGTCTCTTTTCATTTGAACTAATATCCACTCTAAAGTCCCGTCCTCTGAAAAATCGTCAGCAAAACATATCTCGTGTGTATATCCGGCGTTTTTTCTAATTGAATTGTAACACATTTTCAAATATGTTAAATTGTTTCTACTTGGTATGATAAAACTATATGGTTTCATTTTGTTTCCTCCAATGTTTTAACCATGCTTCTTCTGAATAATATTTCTCAAACCTTTTTCTTGTTTGTTCTGAACACTCTTGATAAAAGTCTTCGTTTTCTGTTAGTTTTTTCATTATTCGTTTTGCTCCCATCAAATCTCCGACTTGGATAGTAGTTTGTGGATGTAATAATTCTTGTGTATCTAACCCCTCATATCCTATTACCGGCGTTCCATGCCAAGATAAATTCATACTAAATGTTCCAGCTGCGTGTGTTCTCATCAAATGAACTCCAACTCTATATTGTCCTATATGATTTATCCACTCTCTCCACGACATATAAGGTAAATACTTTATATCATCAATTTGGTCTTCTTGTTCTTGTTTTCTACCCATTGATACACCATACATTTGTTCATCAACCTCCGATGCTACTAAATAACTATCCATACCACCATACCAACTAACAAAATTACCACCTAATAATGTTCCTTCCTTGTATAATGAACCTGATTGACTATCCAATCCCTCTGGTATCATCATAGACCTCATAACTCTTACATCTTCACAACCCAATCCTTTGTAATATCTTATATCTGACATATTATGACAATATACCCAATCTGCTTCTCTTAAACAATTAATATAATGGATTTGTTTCTCAACTGAGTAATCTTGGTAGTACCAATGTGGCCCTTCTTGCATAACCGCTACATTTTTACAAAACTCTTTAAAAAAGTCTATGTCTACTTGTGGATTATTTTTTGGTATTATGACTATCCCTAAATCATAATCTAATACTTCTGGTATATCATTTAGTGGACACCACTCAGCGTCTAACATTATTGACCAACCAAACTCTGTTCTGGCATTTTCAAAATCTCTCGGAACCTTACCTTTGATATTTGACTCACTAAAAAATATTACTTTACTTTGCATATAACTCCTTCTGAATCCACAAACTTCATTGGTTTTGGTCTATCTTTGGCTTCGTATTCACCTGGTTCTAATCCTATTCTTTTGACTATCTCTATTTTGTCGTGATTGTCTACCGCTTGTTTTACTTCTGCCATAGTTGATAGTCCATAATCATCAAATATGATATAGTCTGGATTCAACTTTAGTGCATTTTCAATGTCGATGTTAACCGCCTCAAATGTATGTACACAATCTATCATCACTACTGAGATATCTTTTACAATATCAGTTGGCCAACCCTTAACACTATATGAATCCATTTCTAAATATTTTATATTATCAAAGTCGTGTTTTATTTCATTTCTTAAATTAACTGAATACAAATTGTACCAATCTTTCTGTGTATCAATTTTATCCTTCACTATCCAATCATTATTTTTATCATAATTATTTGGGTTCCAATTGTTATTCACAATTACATTATTAAATAAAAAACTAAATACTCTTGATGTCAGACCAGCGTCTGCCCCAACTTCATAAATATTCTTGTCTTTATAATCATCACTAAAAAAACTTACCAAATCCTTTTTAAATTTTTTAGAAGTTGTGTTATGGTATGTAGATTTATCTTTTTGCACATCTAGTAATAATTCTAATGGTGACTCTTTATCAACATACAAATCAGTATATGTTCTTTTAATCCAATACTTCGCGTCTCTATCCATTGAATTAGGTGGTATAGCGTTGAAGTGATACACCCAACCACAATCTTTAAAAATTATATCGTCTTCAAACCACATTCTCTCATCCAAAAATAGTAATTGTTTAGAATTCAAATCTTGCAGGTTGTAACATACTGGCAAATAATTAATCTTTATGTCTTGTTGTCTGAGCAAAAAGTTAATAATGGTTTGGTCTGTTCCTGCTTGAACTTTGCTTATAGAGTCTTGAATTAGTTTTTGGTTATCGTGATAATATTGTGTAACAAACTCAAAAAAAGGTTTGTGTTTTTTGTTCACTATTTGAAATCCACAATTAATGTAGTTCCATAAATCAAATGGTATTTCATTATCAAACATAAGTTCAGAATACGCCTCTACTGACCTTTTAACCCACTCAAAACTACCATTATTCACAACCGCACTATATTCGTGATTAGTTAGTTCAAAGAAATTAGGACAATCTGGATGTACAATAGTATCGGCGTCCACTAATAGTATTTGGTCATAATCTATCTCATTTTGTTCTAAAATATCAAATAAATAAAATCTTTGCCAAGTAACTTTCATTGATTCGACTGGCACTAATAAATCTTCCAATACTAATAATTCACAATCATACTTATCACAAAAATGTTTCCAACTTTTGATAGAGTATTTATATGGTTCATTTCTATTATCACCTAAATCAATATTTGGTATAAATACTACATTTTTCATTAGAATCTTACCACTCCAATTGGTTGATTAGAAAACATTTCGCCACCAGTTGAATAAAATTCAATGTTTGGTATTTCATATTGAATCTTTGACACCTCATATGGCTCTAATGATTCTCCATCTATCTTATACATAGTTTTTATTGATTCTGGAATAAAAGATATATCCTCAATGATGTAAACTCCACCTTTATTCATAATTTTGCTAAAGTTTTTATAAGTATTAATCTGATTTTGATACCAATGACTTCCATCATCAATCACGATATCAAATCCATCTGTGTATTTTTTAGAAAACTTATTAAATTTGTCTTTATCTTTATGTGAGTTAAATTTATGAAGTTTTACATCAAATCCATCAAGATTCTTCTCAACTTCTTTTTGACTGGCTCTCGTGAAAACATCTACGCCAACTATGTTTTTTGAATTAACAAAGTAGTCTGACCAAAGTTTCATACTTTCACCATTCCAAACACCAACCTCACAAAAGTTTATTTCTTTCTCTCGGTATTGCGCAAATAATGGTTCATATATATCTTGAACATAGTGGTGGTCAGTCCACTTATCTGTTTTGTATTGTTTTTCTTCTAATATTTCTATTAACCTCATTTTTTGCCTATCGCCTCTTTGAAGTCATCATATGTAGAGAACCTTTCTTGAGAGTAAAACAATTTATTTAAATTACCTTTTGATATTTCGTTGAATGTCTTATACCAAGCTTTCTGTCCTCTTTTTTTGTGTGAAGTTACTGATTCATCTTCATTCACTACATACCTTCTTTTTTTAGGATGTGTTCTATTGTGAACTTTCAAAACATTTTTAACAACAAATTGTTTGTAATTATTACCCATATGAAGTCTACAACTTTCTAAAAAGCTCGTGTCATCTCCATTCATATAAACCGCAGGTGGTATATTAGCACCACTTCTCAATAAGTCTGATGAAATAACTAATCCACTTCCATCAAATTTAGGATAGTCAATTAACCTTAAGTCTATCTCATCAGTTTGATTATTAACATCATCCATTTCTTTCTGGCTCATAGTGTATCTAATACTCCAAGGCGATGTTGTAGCTAATTTTATCTCTTCCTCTGTATCCATTTCGTAATATGGTTTATCAGTAAACTTAGGATGCTCTAATACCTTCCAACTCTCATCCCACATCTTTCTTATACCAAATGTTGTGATGTATCTATGTATACCTTGTTGATTTGCATAAGTTTTAAGTTGTTCTAACACCCCAAACATTTGTCTTGGCATTAAACAATCTGATTCACCCCATATCACATAATCAAACCCATTACATTTATTATTTAACTCTCTACGATAATCTGCCATAGTGTAAGGATTATCATTATCTTTGTAGAATAGACTATCAAAATCATACTTTTTCTCAAGTTTTTCTATCTTTGAGTATATTGATTGCTTCGTTTCACATTTTTCAAAATATTCTGACATATTCCACATCATCTCTATCTTTACATTTTCTTTGTTGTCTATGTCTTCTAATGCCAATTGAAGTGAATATAAATACTCTTCAACCATATCTATTTCATAAAACATACAGTGACAACCAATAATATATTTGTTATCTAATTTCATTTATACTTTTTATCCTTTTTATTTTATCATACGCTGGATTGGTTTCTGATATTATTTTAAAATCTATATTTTCTTTTTCAAACCATTCATATAACCCCTTAGTTGACTCAATTGAGTCATTAGTTCTCTCTGTCTCAGCTTTATTTGGTTTGAAACCAACTTCGTTATCTTTGTATGAATGTTTACCGGTTGACAAATCCCACCCTATTGTAGTTATATCTTTACAACCTAATAACAGTGCCATTGGTATAGCTTGTTCATATAGTATGGATGTCCCCCAATGAGACCTATTCTTATCTTTTAACAATTTAAGTAAATCAAAGTTTTGTGATTTGTGCATACACTCTTCATATTCTATGTATGGTGGATTCTTTACCAACACATATATATCACAAGGACTTGGTTTAACTTGTATTTTTTCTAATTGTGCTTGAGCGTAAGACTCAGACAACCCATAGAATATTATAGAGTCCAGACTCTCATAATCATACCCATTATATTTATCGAAGTTATATGTGTTTACGATATGAAAGTCTGTGGCACTACCAACTTTGTCATATGCTTGTTTTATAGACAAGACAACTAAGTCCGCTCTTGACTCTAATTCTTCTCTTAAGTTTTCATAATCATTTAGACTTGGACCAGGTGCTAGAATTACTGCTTTACAATCTGAATATGTATCGTGAAGTAGTTCTAATCTATCTTCAACATATTCTAACTCTTGTATTTTTTTACTTAACTCTTTAGTTCTATTTCTCATAATAACTTTTTACCATATCAAACTGCCACTCTTCGTCTATATCAAACGATTCAAATTCACTAACTGGAAATAAAACCGGGTCATTTTTCTTTTTCCAACTACCGACCCATTTACCACTTCCTATGTCAGATATTTTACTACCATATAAACAATGTCCTGCCTCATACGTGGTTTCAACTGCCTTTGTATTTAGTAAATCTTGACCCTCTGGCCATTGGTTTAGCATATCTCCTTTTGTATTCCAAAAGTAGTTTTTTTTCTCAACAACACTAAACATTCCGTCGTGCTTTGAAAACATATATTTGTTAAAAAATGACTCTATGGTTTCTAACTTCAAGAATGGATTACAACCGCTAACCATAACCACATACTTATAAGGTAACTTATCCCACCAATCAAATAATACATCTACGCCAGAGTCAACATTAGCACTTTCCCAACTTCTTTTATGTATGTTGATTGGATATCTCTCTCCTATCTCAATTAGACTATCCTCGTGAACTGATAAATAAATGTGCTCATTCTGAATAACATCACTTTTTGTTAGTTTTTCTAACACTATATCTAACAAACTTGTTGATGCCAATGGTTCTTGTTTTATACCTTTTGACATCTTGAAAGGAACTCTCTCTGAGTTATTTCTTGCTTGAACTACAACCGCTATTTCATTCAAAGATTTCATCTTCTACCATTATCTCCTCTATTCTCATTGTCTTATCACATATTAGTAAATCATAATGTGGTTTTTTCCCTACACTCAACTTATCATATTTACAACCCCACTCATCTAATTGTTTTTTTGTAGTGTCATACCAATCAATGCCGGTTACACTACCACGAGCCGTGTAATAAGTTATTTCGTGTCCTTTGTCATATAATTTGTTTACTTTTAATATGTTTTCTAACCAAGGTTTTGCCTGACCATAGTCTACTTTTTCTTGTGTACATATTGTGTTGTCTATATCAACGTAAATTTTCATAAATGTGCTCCGTAAACAATTTGTGTGATTTTTCATCTGGATGTCTATTTGGTTTTAATCCACCCCCATTTTGTAGCGCAAACTCTCTGAATGTATAATCATTGTCAATGTAACTTGGAAAGTTATCTAAATTTATAGACTTTACTTGTGATTCAGTCAGATATTTTGTATCAAAACCATCGACAACTTCTCTTTGACTTCCATCTTTAATCATCATTTTAGTTTGTCCATCATCAATTCTAAACATAAAATATCTAACGTTATTCTTTTCTAACCATAATTGTAGTAGTAAAACTTGATTGTAAAATTTTAAATTATCTTGTTGCTCTGATTGCATATACGAATAATAATTTGTTGCTACTTCGTTGGTTCCAATCATCGTTGGTGTCATTTTAACCCAACCACTTGTAAAATATTCAGTTCTCGATATACCACTCCAACCTATTACAACTATCAGTTCGTTCAAGTTTACATCTGAATTATTTAGATAATCAAAAGTTGTTCTTAAAATTCTTTCATTAGATGAACCATTTTCAGATAAATCTACTAAATTACAATCCAATTTTTTAGATAGTAATCTGCCAAACCTTAACTCTCTATCATTAAGTTCGGCTCCCCAAGTAAAACTACATCCATTAGTCAATAGTGTCAACTAAGTCCTCCATTCGTATTAGCGCATTCTTAGGTATATCATTTCTGATTGTTTTACCAACCACTTTGTCTAAATCATTCCATTTCAGACCATCACCTGGACTTAACATATGTATTTCGTCTTCTGTAATTATATTACCATTAAATAATTCTTGATTAGCGGCTAATGACCTTTCTAATTTCTCTGATGCTATAATAGTTGATTCGTCTTTAAATACACCCAATGAACCTCTTGACATTTCATAAGTTCTAATGTTGTGAACTAACTCTTTCATTTCTTGTGGTTCCGATGAACCTGCTTGGTCAGTTCCTTTCATATTTCTATCAAGGGTAACGTGTTTCTCGATAATTTCTGCTCCCATCGCTACAGCGGCTAATGGAATATGATTACCAAGAGAGTGGTCTGAATAACCTATTTTGTGTGCTTTACCAAATCTGTTTTTTAAATCTTGTATTGATAATAAATTTAGTTTATCATATTGAGCCGGATATTGTGATAAGCAGTGTAGAATCGAAACTTCGTTTCTACCTGTGTCTAAAATATTTAATGCCTCAACTAAATCATATATATCACTCATACCTGTTGATACAATAATGTCTAAATTAGTTTCTGCAACCTTTTTTAGTAGTGGAATATTTGTTAAATCTCTTGATGCTATTTTAATTTTATCAATTGTAGTCATATTAACTAAATCAACACATTTTGGCGAACACAAAGTATCAATAAAATCTATCCCCTTACTACGAACATAATCTGATATCTCACAATGGTCTTCATAAGATAATTCAACGAACTCTCTATGCTCTCCGTAAGTCTTACCAAATGAGTGTTTTGAATCATAAGGACGATTCATTTGCTCAGTAGTTAACTCTTCTGTCATATCTCTTTTGGTCAATTTAATGGCGTTGATAGTATTTAATCTATCGCCTGTGATTTCATCATAAGAATATACAATCAATTGGTCTATCAACTTTTTACAAATATTGATATCACCATTATGATTCTGCCCTATTTCTGCTATGATATAAACTTCGTCTGGATTTTTTCTAAACATATAACCTCATTAATAAATAGTGAATAAAAACTCTAATCTTCAATTTATTTTTACTAAACAACCAGCTCCTAACTCACCATTACCTAATTGAGCAGGGTCTTCAATAAATATATTATCATTCAAATACATAAAGTCTTGGATAAAATCTAAATCGTAAGTATGAAAGTCTCCCTCACCATAATCTCTAACGTCGTGGTATCCGAATGTTTTGACATTTGTGTAATCTAATTCTTTTGTTAAATTTTGTTGAGCTTCGTGGTCTTTTGGCCCATCTATAAAAACTCCAATTTTTTTATCAAGGTTATCTTGCACAATTACACTACCATTGTAAAACACATTCATATTGTAACAATTAACATTATTTAATTTACTTAGATGTTTTCGAGCTTCTCTTTCTGCTCTCTCGGGAACTCTCTCAAAACTATGTATTTTAATATCTTCAAAGTATTTTGCGAAAATTTCAGTAGACACACCCCAAGCTCTACCTGATTCTATAATTATTTCTACACCTAATAAATCGCAAATTGAACAAAATAAAAAAGCATCAGTATACCAAACACCACAAGGCCTAAAGGTCATAGAATCAACGATGGACTTAAATTTCTCTTCGTTCTCTATCCAATAATTATGTAATGTATTTTTGTCTAATTTCATTCCAATCTCCTTTAAATACTTCTAAATTTATACCCATATCATTTAATTGATTAATTGTGTCTGTGTACAAAACTTGATATGATTCTCCATATTCTTGTCCTTTTGAAAAATCATCAATAAATAAATCACAATGGTTGTTTTTTACGAACTCAACTTTATCTATTGAACTTTTGACAATGTTTATTGATTTATAAGTGAATCCCCATTTATCCAACCATTCTTTTGTTATGTTCCAAGCGTTTGGAAAGTTTCTAGCTGATAAAAAATGTATTTCATATTCTTTTGAAAACTTCTCAATAGATTCGATTGCATTTTCTATTGGTAAATCTTTCATTATTTCTTCTCTTGTAAATGCATTTGGATGTATTGATGTGCCTGGAAAACTTGGTGTCGCCCATTTTTGTATTCTGACCCAATGATTATTAATCGTGCTATCTATATCACAAAATAATATTTTCACTTCTCAAATCCTTTGCAAAGTCTTCATAAGATTTATCATCACAACTATAAGTGAATATTTGATAACTTTTGCTTTTAGTTTGTAAACCATATAAATTCCATTTGATTGCTAACTCATCTGAAATAAACTCTTTTGGTATCGTTATAACTGGACAAGAATTTTCACCTATAATTTTATCCTCACCGATAGCGTCAACTATTAATTTTGAATTAAGATTAATTTTATCTCTTAACTCATCAATATCAAATCTACTTAATATTGTTAGAAAATGCTCATAAATTTGTGTTGGCGTAGTCGTTGGTGTTTGATTTTTCAATCCATATTCATAATATCGTCTTAAGTTTAGATATGAAAACTCATTAGAATCTTTTATCCAACCCCAATAATTCTTTTTTACACCAACTATTGACAAGCCAGGAAAACCACCTAATTGTTTGTTAACGCAAGTTATAAAGATATTTGTATCTTTTGGTATGTCGTAGTAAGGAAATGAACTAATTGCGTCAACCATACAATCTTTCTCCTCATAATAAGTGCTATTTGATGTCTCTAATTGACAATACAATTTCTCTCGATAATACTTAGATGAACCAACTTTTCCGTAAGTTCTTACAAGTCTTTCCCATTTATTTTTGAACACTCCGTCATTACCAATTACCTCTATGTTGTTCATCATAGACCAAACCACCGACTCTATCGCTGTAGTTCCACTACCACCTATGAATAGTATATCATAATCTTGTAAGTCAAAAACATCAATAAATAAATCTCTTAAGTCTTCAAATGTATTCATAAACTCGTTATCTCTATGTGAGTGAGTTATAGAAGTAGGAAAGTCTATATGAGTGTTAGGCCCAAACATATCTTTTCAACTCCTTAAATACTAAATCAAAATGATTCTGTTTATCTAACCAATTGAAATAATACAATGGTATTTTTTGTTCAAGTTCAGATTTATTTTGGACTAAATAGTTTACAAGTTGTGGGTCATAAGGATTATAGAATGGTGGTGTGTAACTGCCCATACCGCCAGGATAACCCGTAGCGTATGTTGGTTGAACTTCAAGAAAACATAACTCTTTAGTGTCCTCGTCAATTACTAAATCCACACCTTGATGATTTAGATTTAATGATTGAACTGATTCAACTATTTCTTTCTCTTTCTCTACCATAAACTTCTGACATAACTCATTGTAATACAACCAATTATCTATTTGATTTATTGAAAAACTACCAGCGGTAATCGCTAGCCAATTATCTTTTGGAACAACTCTACCATAGCCAGAGATAACTTTATCTCCCGACACGTGAATTCTATACGACACATTGACATCTCTATCTTTATCTATGGTGTTGATGAATTGAATGCACATCATTTGTCTATTGATACCGATTCTATTTTTGTTGTCTTGTTCAACCGAATCTAATGCGGACTCTAATTGTGATTCATTTCTAACTAATACTGAACCTTTACCTGAGACTGAATTGTTAACCCTAACTAAGAATGGATATACTATCTTACTTGTCGATAACTTCTCATAAAAATCCTCTTTATTTTGATATACAAAGTAATCTGGACAATTGACGCCAGACTTTTTCCACTCTCTAAAGCAGACTTCCTTTGATTGAACTGATTCAAATCCTTCAGCTGAATTTGTTATGTATTTTAAATCAAGTTTACTACTTTGATTCAACACACCATTATATTCATCTTGTGTACAAGTTTCTGGACAAGGATACCAACGAACATATTCAATCGTATCTTTATATTTGTTGTAAGCGTCTAAAACACTATGACCATCTTCACCATCAACATCAAGAACTGAACCAAAATGTTTTTCCATATTTTCTTTTTCAAACACTCTCCAATTTTTTGGGGCTTTGTGAGAACCTCTATTAGCTGATATAACTTTATACATTAATATATTCCTTCAATCTTTCATCATAACCTCTTAAACTCGTTCGATTGTGAAAGTCATCTTTAGTTCCGAGATATTTTGTTTTAGACCACCCTTTGAAATGGGCTATTCTTGTATTATTTGATTCACACTCCGATTCTTGTCCATAAAAATGTATTTGTTCAACTGGCAAGTCCCCAACAATAAAATCTTCAGAACTTTTTTTATATTCATTAATTGTATTGCACAATGCTCTTGTTTCTTTTGGTGTTTCTGCTAAGTTGTTAATATTGTGAATCCATCTACTGATAAAATTTACACCTGATTTTTTATTTATACTTACGAATGAAGCTATATAATCTGGAAAGTTTGGTGGTCTATGAGCCACTTGTACATCTTTATCAAAGTCTAATAAATCATAAAAGTCTTTGATGAACATAGAGTCAACATCAATCATAACTATCGGTTCGTCATTATCTTCTACCAATTTCAATAAATTCTCAGTTTTTGAACCAACCTTTTTCAACCAAGTTTTATCCCAAACTATTTCTGTTTTTTCATTGATTTTATTTACTGGATTTATTATTTGAACTTTATCAAAAGATTCTACAAAGTCTCTTTGACCTTCACTCATTCCTTGGTCGCATACATAGACATTTTTTACCAAGTCCATATTGATTTTATTAAGTGATTTGAAGAAAACTTCTGTGTAATATTTATAACTTTCGTCTGTTACGGTAAAGATACTATATTGTTTCATACCACACTCTTGATGTAGTCCTCTAAATTAATTTTTGGTTCATATCCAATATCTTTTTTAGCAAGTGATGTATCACAAAGTGTTACTTCTGCTTCACCTGGTCTTTTAGGTATATATGTATATCCACAACCAAACATTTCTGCTAACTCATTGATTGAGTGATTGTGTCCTCTACCAAGTTCGACATAGTCTAATTCAAAATCCTCACTTTCAGAAGTCAATATCAATCCATCAACGATATCATCGACGTGTGTAAAATCTCGTCTTTGTGTTCCATCACCTGTGATAGTTAATTCTACACCCTCTTGATATTGTCTTTCAAATATACCAATCACTGTACAATACTCACCTTCAGTTAATTGATGTGGGCCATATACATTGTAAAATCTACAAATCTTGGCATTAACTCCAAACATTTCTTTGTACGCCATACAAAGTTCATCACCCATCACCTTTGAGAAAGTGTATGGATTTGAATAGTGTCCACTATGAACTGATGAAGAACCAGCGTAGATTACTTTACATTTTTTATTTCTTGCCCACTCTAATATATTCATAGTTCCCAACATACCGA
>CENH01000687.1_pt1 | contig 13520 bp, 23 predicted proteins | sample 530171 | NCBI WGS metagenome assembly CENH01 (sample SAMEA2591132, study PRJEB7988) | marine metagenome | biome: marine biome (ENVO:00000447); feature: deep chlorophyll maximum layer (ENVO:xxxxxxxx); material: saline water (ENVO:00002010), including plankton (ENVO:xxxxxxxx) | depth 70 m | reverse complement strand
TATATTTACTTAAACACATGGACTCGATCAGGAATTATGTATTGACTGGCAAAGAAGTATCAGAAGAATCTATTATGGGCAGAATACAAGATGCTAGAAATTATTTATTATTACTAGGTGGGATGATTGCCGAAAAACAAAAAACCTAAATTTGGTTCTATTCAATGGGTTATTGATGCTTTAGATTCCCCATTGTTAGAAACAAAATCTCGCTTTAGAGAAAATCATAAAACAGATGAGATTAGGGCAGATCAGGATTTATCTTGGTGTCCTAAGTGCCGTAAAAAATGGAATATATATGAAGGTGAAGTCTGGAGTTCTAAAGATATAAAATTGTGGAAGGAGAAAGTATGTCCAAATTGCGATTCCCATGTAAAATAAAAGATGGTAAAATGACCTTATTAAATCGAGATGAATTTGATAAGGTTGTATCTACATTAAGTGGCGAGTATTATATTGAGATTAAGGAAACTGGGGTTAGATCAGCAACACAGAATAATTATTACTGGTCTATTGTTACATTATTAGGAAATGAATTAGGATATACAGAACAAGAAATGCACTCAACTATAAAAACTCACTTTAATGTTCAAAGCACTAAAACTTTATCTACAAAAGAATTTGCTACATTTATAGAAAAATTAATCAGGTGGTCTGCTGTAGAATTAAATATTGTTATACCTGACACTAAAACTCTTCTTCGATCTTCATTTTAACATTATATATATCAGGTGCTACTTGATTCATTTCTAATTCATTTTGAGCAAACCTAGCAAATATATAATCTGATTCTGCTCCATTGCCAGTAGATGTATTATCTGTTGTAAAAATAAAAGGCAAACCATTCCCATTAGTTTTGTTCCATACATCTGTTACTACTGAATCATCTGTAAAAGAATTAAAAACAGCATTAGAGCTTATATTTTCATATCCATCTGGCATTACGTCTGTAGAAAATAAATAACTAAAACTCATATCATAACTAATTCTACCTCCATAAGTGGTTTGGGCATCATTCGCAGTAGAAAATGGAGATTTTGATGATGTGGTAGAAAACCTACCATAATTAATAGAATTAGAATATCTTTGCCCACCTAAACTTTCATTTATACTAACTTTGTCAAACATAATTTTTCTTTTTACGGCTAAGTCAGGAGCGTGAGGCATATCATAATATTCTCCTACTAATATACAACCTACTTGTAAATCTGTTCCAGAAGAAAAAGTACTACTAATACCTTCAAATTGTATTCCAATATATCTATAATCATGTTCTGTGTATGTTATAATTGTTGATCCATTTGTAGCTGGGGTAATAACATAAGGACTAGTGCCGATTGTATCTGCGTTAATAACTTGGCTTGGCTCTACTATTGTAGCACTTGAAAAATTAGCAGATTGAACGTGACTTAAAGTATCTGAAACGCCAACTCTAAATTTTGCATTAGCAGATTGCATATTATGATTTAAAATAGCGATAAATGATGTTTTAGAGTTGCTTTCTCCCATGCCGTCTAAAGATACCACAACATGATCTGCCCTAGATGTTGATGAAGCACTTGTATCAAAAGTGACTTGATTTAGAGGTTTCATGTCAAACAAATCAGCTTCTACCCCACCACCACTTTTAATACCTACTAAATTATTTCCAGTATTAGTTGCCATTACATCGTATGCTCCGTCTTGTGTAACTCCCCTAGATAATCTATATGAAACATTATCTACATAAAATCTTGGTGTCCTTATATTCATGTTTGCCATATTAAATCCTTATGAAATTTGAAATGCTGAAATTTGTAATTTACCTCTTGATCTAGCAGTTTTTGTAATTATAAAATTTAAACTTGCCCAACTGCTTGAATTAACACTAAATGGTGTTTTAGGGTACATATTATTATTGTCAAAATTAATTACAGAGCCTACTTCTAAATCATAAAATTTACTATTTACTAAAGTAAAATCAATAGTAAGTTTTGGTTCACCAAAAAGATTATAATAATAATCAACAAAACCATCATTTCTATTGGTATCTTTGTCAACATCATTACTATCAACTAAAAAATCTAAATTAAATGTTTTGCTATTTTCTAATCCATTGGTATCAAAATTATATTTTGTTCTATTAGAATCTGATTTATAACTTGTATTAGATTGATATTCATTAGTAGCTGGATGTTTTTTATAATTTACAACAATATTAGTAATGATATTTGTGAAATTAATATGTTTTAACTTTACTCTATTAATATCATTTTTAGAAAGCGTTGTAGTGGTAGAGTAACTATTTTTAACAAATAAATATTGAGGTTGAGTAGCATCTCCTTGTTTAAATCTAAAAATAAATGCTCCTTCAAATTGCATTTTTTCTAATGCTGTTTGTAAATTATTTTCTTCGTTAATCCAAATTCTTGCTCCCCAAGTTGCTCTGTTTGATTCTAAAGTAGACCACCCATCAATATTAGTATCTGGATCAGTAGCTACATCTAAACCAGTAAACCTATTTAATAAATCTAAATGAGCATTATTAATAGAAGTAATAGCACTACTTAAACCAGTAATCCCATGAGTTAATCCATCATTGGCAATATATAATGTCTCAGGTGGTTCATTAAATTTCCTAGAGGCTACAACGTGCATATCATATATTCTAAATGAGCCACTACAATCTCCACTAGCTCCACTCCATGTTGCAATTAATTGTATTTCATCGACTCCAGAAGGAAAAGGAATAATTGCTGTATTTTTTGCAACATTAGCTTGAATGTTATCTACTGTATAATTATCAGAGGGATTTCCTATAGCTAAAAATGCGTTTCCAGCAGTATTGTTAGCTAAATATTGCCATGTAATTTTTAAAATATTATAACTACGAGTAACAAAAATTTCACTAGCGTTATCATGTGCAATAGCTGTTGTGTTAAATTGACCTCTTACTACAGTTAACTGTTGATAATCATCACTATCAACATCTCCTATAGCAGTAACAGTTAAAATTTCTTCTTTTAGTTTAATAGAACAACCAATAAAAATATCAGCAGAATCAAACCCAGTATCTATTTTTAATGCAGTATCATTATTATCAAAACTAGATTCTCTCGTTAACAATCTATTGCCATTTGAATCAGTTAGTTTTTTATATTTTTCATCTCCATCTGGAACATCTAAATGTAATAAATATCTAGCATAAATTTCACCTCCACCAGCACTAACATCTCCAGCAAGAGTAGCATAAGATGTTGTAGAGTTATTATACATCCTAGCAACATTACTTGCTGTTACTCCACTATCTAGTGTAACTTGTGTATGAGCGTGAGGTCTAACTGCAAAAATATGTTTTGCTGTATGCTCAACTTTTGCATGATTTGCATTATCTACGTCTACTGTCGCTCCTTGTGCTTCGGCAGTAGGTACAAAAACATTAAATTGTTCATTATACACAGCCAGCTCTGCTCCACTAGATGCACTATTAGCATTAGGATAAATAGCAAAACCAGAATCTAATTTATTATAATGTACTGGTCTATAGTCATAACTAGTTAATTCATCTACAAATTGAGGATCGCTTTGTGGAGATGCTGAATTTGCTGTATAATTTCCATAGGCTACTGGAACTAATAAATTATTTGTAGTGGTTTTAGTTGTAGGAATTGTAAGAAAATCCCATGGTCTATAAGAGTTAAGTTTAATGTTAAGTTTATTACCATCTGTATCAATACCTACAATTCTAAATGATCCAATTTTAACTGGAGTATCATTGTTAATTTGAGAATGAACAGTACAATCTCGATTAATATATGTATTTGTACCTCCAAATAATTCTTGACTAATAGGATTACCTTGATATTGAAAGTCTGGAATAGAGATGCTGATACCACTTGTATTAGCTGTGCTATTTAATAAATCAATAGATTCATTAATAGATGGATTATTTAATATAACTCCATGATAAAAATTAGAACTATAAGTGACATCAGAAAATGCAAAGTATAAATACCCACTATTGTTATTGGCAAGTTTAAAAAGCCAATTTTCTTTAATATTACCTAATTGTATTGAAGTTCCAAATGCCATTAAACTGATAGCCTTGCTTTATCTTCTTGTAAAGCTGTATTAATAGCTGGAATAATTTGATCTACAACAGTTTCATCAACTAATGGAGCAGAAATATTTAAGGTAATATTAGTACCTCCAGTATTTCCTTGATTAATTTCATTCATAGCTTCTAACCCAGCAGATTGCACAGCTTGTCGAGACATTACAAATTCTCCTTGTTCTGCTTCAATTAATGTTCCACCCTGAGAATGTCTTTGACCTCCTACTAAACCACCAGTTGCATACTTAGGTGGTTGTTGAGCCATAATTGCTCCCATTTGCAATGCTCCTACTCCAGCAATAAAAGCTGTTTGTATTGGATTTCCAGCATATTTTGTAATTTGCTCTGCGAGATTTATTGTTGCATTAGCAATAGCAGACATTTTTTTAAAAGCAAATAATCTTTGTTCTTCTTCTGCAAAATTTTCTCGAATAGCATTTTCCATATTTTCTCTTTGAGTAGCTGAAGCATTTTGAAATCTATCAGTTGCTTTTAATGCTTTAATTTGATTGTCTTTTTTTTGCTGAGTATTTTTATTAGCTTGGTCTAATAATTGATCTGATGCTTGCACTAATTTACCAATGTTATCTAATTGTAATTGAACAAATTCATTTTCTTGATCTTTACGTTTTTGAGCAAATTCATCTCTTACTTTTTGTTTTTCGTTTTCAATATAAGCAATTACATCAAGCTCATTACCTACCAACGCATCTAATTCTTTGTATAATTCATTTAATTGTTGTAATTGCACTTCCATGCTTTCGCCAAGAATTAACTTTCTTGCATCTGCTTGTTTTTTTAATAAATCTTCAGTTTCTGAAAATTCTTTATTTGCTAACTCTTGTCTTTTTTTCTCACCCTCTTCTTGAATTCGATTTCTTTCATCGGCAAAATATTGTTCAGAAACAACTGTAGCTCCAACTTTTTCATTAAATTCTTTTTCTAAAAGCTCTAATTGTTTCATTTGAAAATCAAAAGACTCTCCTAACACAGTTTTTCTAAGTGATTCTACCTCTTTTAATGCTTTTTCGTCTATTGTAGGAGTAACAATAACAGCTCCATCTTTAGTAGTAGGGTCGTCTGTTTTAGTTTTATCTATATTTAGTAGTTGAGTTTCTAGTTCAGCTTTTTTTGTTAAAAGAGTTAAATTTTTTGCAAGTTCTTGTGATTGTTTTTGAGCAAGATTAATTTCTGATTCGCTCATTTCAATATTCTTTTTTGCAGAATTAATTTTTAATTGAACATTTATTAAATCTTGTCTATGTTTTTGTATATTTATATTCTGATCAAATTGGACTTGAGTAGATTGTGAACGCATTGCTCTATTTAAAGCAATAGTAAGGCTTGTTTTTTGTTTTTCTAAATCTATTAAATTTAATTCATTTTTAATTCTTGCGTCAGAACTATTTAAAATTTCTTTATTTTGTTTTAATAATTCATCTTCAGTTTGTTTAATATTTTTAAATCGTTTATTTGTAACATCTAATTGTGTGTTTAAAGAAATAATTTGTTGTTGAAGATTAATTTTTTGTAAATCTTTTAAAGACTCTGATGCAACTCCCAGTTCTTGTAGTTCTCTAATTGTTGTTTCTAAAGGTGTTTCATCTAAACTTAAAATAAAATCTTTTACTTTAACAAAAAAATCACTAAACGCTCCAGCTACTTCTAAAACTGCTGGAGTAACTTTATTTCCTACTATTACAGCTAAATTACTAAGTTTAGTAGTAAACTGATCAAATGTATCTTGTGAATTTAAAACTTCAACCCCTAAAAGAGATATTTTTCTTTCTGCTGATTCCATTGTAGCATTAAAAAATGCTTGTTTTTTTTCTGAATCCGTTAAATCTTTAGCAAGTTTATTATTAGCTTTAGCATAAGCCTCGTATGCTTCTTCAGATTTAACAATAATACCAATATTATCAAGCATCAATCTTGACTGCCTACCTATACCAGTAATTAAAGACTCAACAGAACTAGCAGTATCTCTACCTAATGCTCTACCAAGTCTTTGAGCCATATCAAACATTTTAGCCATTTCATCAGTATTATTAGTAACACCTAAAATTAGAGCATTATTAGCTTGGGTAAGTAAGTCTGTATCTGAAACAGTATTATTAGTAGCTTGCCGTAATTTATTTAAATTTGTAAAGGTATCGGTTGTGCTTTTTGTTAAAGTATTAAACGCTGTTGCTAAACTTGTAAATTTTGCTCCAGCTTTTACCATATCTAAAGTTTGTTTAATCCCTAAACCCATTAAAAAATTATAAATTAGTAAATTTGATCTTAATACAGATAAAGAGCCACTTAAATTTCTATTGTTTCTAACTAAACTTCCTGTTGCTTTATTTAAATGCTGTTTTGATCTAATTGTTTTTTTATTTGCATTATTAACTGCACTAGTTCCTTTAGATAAACTAACTTGTGCTTTTACCAAAGACTGCATAGCTCTATCTAGCTTTTTTACTTGTTCAAGTAAATCGCCTTTGCCTTTAAATTCTATTTCTACTATTTCTTTGTTAGCCATTTTTTATTGCCTTTGCTTTTTGTCTCTGTACTAAATTACTAATTAAAAAACTTTTTTCTATCCACTTTTTAGGTTGTTCTCCATAAGAACCTTTATATGGGGAAATACTAAATCTTTCAGCATACAAATATCTTGATATGTCTTTTTGAGCCTGATTATTAATCATTAGATTGGTACAAGCAAAAAAGGGTAGTTGAGCCATTACAGATTCTGCAATATTAAAGCTTCTACCCTCTTTATTATGTTGTGCTGTTTCTTGTTTTACAAGCTCTATCACAGACCAAACTTCTTTATCTGATGTAAAGGTTCGAGTTTCATACTTTCCTTCAATTAAGATAGGAATTTGAGCCTTATAGGGGTATGTGTGATACTTGCACCCCTCACATCTTTTTTCTAATAAGAAGTTGCTTTCAAGAGTGAGGGATTCTATTCCCCCAAGCGTTGATGCTCTTGTACTGCTAATGACAACTCATTTTTTTCATCTTCTTTTAAAGACTTAATAAATTTATCATCAGCACCTTCAACACCTTTACGAATCCAAGCTGTTCTAGCTTTTGCTAGATTCATAATACCTACAACCTCATTGTTTTCATATTTCATTTGAGGCAAGTCATTACAATAATCAATATCATCTACTGACATTTCTTTTAGTGTGACTTCTAATTTACTGGAGAGTGTATGCTTCATTATTTATCCTATGAGTGCTTTAAGTAAAAAGAGGTTGCATCATCTCCTCTAGCTTTAATAGAAATACTTACACCTAAATACTCTCCTTCATCCCATGCCATTTCTGTAACTGTACCATCGGTAATACTAATTGCTCTACTACCACTTGCTGGAGTTGCGTGATTTGACATTTCAAATGCTGGAGATGTTAAAGTGTCAGCTTGTATTCCATCTCCTGACCCTCTAACTTTTTCCCATAAAGCATCAACATTAGTGTCGTATTTTACAACTGGATTAGCTGTAATCATCATTTCAGGAACTGATCTTATGTAAGTTTGAGGTGCTCCATCAGTAGCATTTCCACCAAAACCAGCAAATGTAACTGGATTTTCTATAGTTAAGGAAAAACTTTTAATTAAAACATCTGTATCTGCTATTTGATTATGTACACTATAGTCGCTTAAAAATACATAGTTTGCACTATATGCACTCATTGTAGATGCTGTTGTGCTGTATGTACTTCCTATAGCTATTGGGGTTCTTGAAATCCAGTTTGCTTCAAATTTCATTCTTCCACCATCTTCATTTGGATCAGCAGTTAAAGTTAAACTAGTAATTACACAACCAGCAATTTTTACACAATCATCAAAACCAGTTCCACCTACGCCATTATAAGCAAAAGTCAATGTGTTTTGTAATGCTGAAGTAGCATTATGTGCAAATGTATGATTTGCTGTACTTGTTCCGTCAACTGTAAAAGCTCCACTACTTACAGCCACACCAGTTGCGTTAGATACAAGAATAGCCATTAATTCATCTGTCATGTGACCACTTACTGAACCTTCAATCGTAGCTCCTTTTCCATAATGAAACATATCTGTTGTAGCAGTCATAATTCCTGAACCAGCACCACCTCTACGCTCTATTTTAATATCATTAAATGTAGGGAAAGTTACGCTTTCTGCTTCGATTTGTGTAAAAGCGCCAGCAAAAGCTGTTCCTACATTACTAGCATCTAAGCCTACGCCTACTGTTAATTCTTTTGAATTAAAAAAGTTTGCATCAATAGCCATTATTTACTCTCCTTTTTTTGTACTGCTTTTTCTTTTGCAACTGGCTCAATATACGAATTTAAATTTTTAGGTATAAAGTCCACTTCAAATTCTTTTTCTCCATTCATAAATGCAAACATAATTCGTTTATGCTGTCCACTTGTTCTTGGTATATCAGAAGGCAAAACGCCTTGTTTTAGTTTTATTTTCATAGTAATCCTTTTTACTTTCCTATGTTATGTTTCCTGAGTATGTTCCTCTCCATTCCCAACGTACAACATTTAGTCCTTCAATCTCTGCTTCTTCTGTCGTTTTTTCATTAATTCTAGCAGACTGGAATCTTCCATCGTAAAAGGTGTTATTTAATCCAGTTGTATTGTCGTGAAATAGAGCTTCTATATGTGATAATTTTCTTAAAATATGTTCCCAAGTATCTTTTTTTAATACTTTTTCTTTAAACGTAAAAGAGACATCTAAAATATATTCTCTAGTTTCTGCTCTTACGCTATCAATTCTTAACAAATCACTTCCAATAGGATTTAGTCTAATCGACTGATTGCCCATGTCTTTAAAATCTCCAGTATAGACTGGAATACTGCCAGCAAATTCATCATTTAAAAATGTTCTAATTGGATCGAGTATTTTTGTTTCCCAAATATTAACAAATGTAATAGCCATTATCTACGAGACATCCTAATAGAATAAGGCATACCTGAATCTAATGCAGATTCATTCTTACCAAAAAATTCTAATTCCCATTTATCATTTATTGTAGCTGTATCTGCTGTATCTCCAGCAAATCTTATAGTAACTCCACTAGCTAGTGTTTGATACTGCCCATTAATCGTATCTATATAATCTGCACTTTCTCCATTGTTCATTCTTTCAGCACCTAGATTATCTCCATCTTTTAACCAAACAGAGTATTTAGCAGTACCTAAAGCTCCAGCAGTTGTAATCTTTACACCTATTCTGTCATATATATCATGGTATTGTCCTCTGGTATCTACCAACCTTAAACTACCACTTACAGATACTTCTCTTATAACTCCTTGTGAGGAATCTCCAGTAACTTGCCATGATAACTTTGTACTGCCTTCATTAAGGGAAAGTATATTTTTTTCAGCTTCTTCAAATAATGAGTCTGCTATTTCGGATGTAGGTTGCGAGGCTCTGATTAAAAAACTACAAGCCAATAAAGCTGTTGTTCTAACCAGAATATAATCATAATTACCATCTTTGTCCTTGAATTGTTTTCTGGGTAGTCTGCCATCTAACCTAGAATCAAGGTATTTTTCGGCATTAGAAATATAGCGTGTTTTGAGCGTTGCCCAATCATCTCCAGATTCCATTAACATATCATTAGGATTGGTTGCACTATTATAGTAATAAGTAGCATCTAGTGATGACTCATAGAACCATTCGCCATTAGAATTAACTTCTCCACTATTAGCTTGAGCAGAACCTAAGTCCTGACCATTTGCAAATAGTTGAGTCACTAAACCACTATTATCTGCTCTATATAAATTACTGCTATGGACTACCCAGCCATATAAAGGAGTTTTTGTGTCAAATTCATCTAACGAAGGATAGATGTCTTTTAAATCTCTGTTTGTACAATATGCCATGTTACTCCTATTATACTATTAAAATATGTTTTTATACAAGGATAATTTTGTTAAGTCCTTAACTTTTTTACTCTTTTATTTCAAAGTGAACTAAGTCATCAAATGAGTTGTCTTTGGTAGTTCTAATCTCTTGTGCTAAAGACGAACTTGACCAGTCTCCACCCCATCTAATATTTAATCCCATCTTACAAGCTATTCCCAAGACAAAACCCCCAAGATAATGAAAGTCATCACGAGCATCCCAATCAATGGGATAAGGAGCAATGTCAACAGCCATACCAGACACGTGCTTACCAAATTTAGTCTTAGACTTGCCTTGTGCCACCAATTCATTTTGTCTCTCCTGACTTCGTTTGCCTTCAATAACTGTGATGTCAAAATACTTAACAACTTCTTCTAAAAGGAAAACTAGACGAGGATCAACCCCATCTAGTTTTTCCCTCGATTTTCTACTAAATCTAGGCATTACTTCTTTTTTTTCTTTGTCTTTCTTTTCTTTACTGGCTTTGCTTTACCAAAACCATAACCTTTTCCTTTTGGCATTATGATCTCCTTTTTTTAATTTTCTTTATTTTTCCGTTACTTGTCCTAGCAAACTTATGTGTTTTAGTTTCTCTAATTAAAGTTCCGTAATATCGTTTTTTATTCCACATCCAACTTACTTTTTTAGCCATTACCATTTCACCTTATTTGCCCAGTAAGCTCCACTTAATTTACCCCTAGCTATATTTTTTCTATGGCGAGCTTTAAATGATTTTCTTTTAGCCTTCATCCTTGCTGACTCCCCCTTTTTAGGTTTGCCAGCAGTTCTAGCTCCTTGTTGTCCAAAGCGTATTAATTTAGTTTTACCACCTGATCTTGCTAACACAACATGAGACTTACTCTTATGAGAAGGAGTGCGTTTAGGCTTATTAAATCCTTTAAGACCAAATCTTTTTAATCTAGGGTCACGCTTTGCTGGCATTATTTACTTCCAAATATCTTAGAAAAAAAACCTTTCTTAGACTTCTTGCCTTTAGCACCACCAATCTTCTTACCTTTTTTCTTTTTCTTTTTTACATCCCCATACAAAGCATAAGACATATCAGAGTATCTTTCAGGGTGTTTTGCCATATCTGGGATTGACCCATGCAAACATGAGGTTGTGAGTAAGGTAATTATTACATTCATCATTTATAACCCCAACTTTTTTTTAATTGCCATTTCAAATAATTCCCAAATAGCCTCTAATATTTTAGCTTCGGTTTTTTCATTGATTATTGGCACATTAACAGATTTATTAACAGATGCAATTAAATCAGCTTTGACTTCTTCATCTAATAAGTATTCTGCAACTACTTTTCCAAACATTTACGACTCCTTGACTTTCTTTATTTTATAATATAAATATATAATGTTCATTAGTGCAATAGCTATTCCTAAAAAATAGGGTAACATATCCATAAATATTATAGCTTGACTTGCAAAACTTGCTCCAGATACTTTAAGACTATCCATTATTTACTATGTCCATTTATGCGAGACATAATTCCATCCATTCTGGATAATTGTTTTTCTAAATCTGACATCGCTTCTATTGTTTGTTCATACCTACGATCTCTTACAGCATCTGATTCATTCCATCTGGCAATTAGTTTAATAATCATACCCTCCATGTTGGCTATTGTTTCTGATTGACCTTTGTTTTCTACTTCTAAGTTTTTAAGAGACTCTTGTTGTCTCTCTGATTTCTTGCTTAAAGAAATAACTAGGTAAACAAACATTACGCCTACTACCCCTATCATTCCAGCTTCTCCGTAAACTGCCATGAAATCCATTATTTCTTTTTCCTTTTCCTCCAAGAGAGAGGATTTATGTTAAATTCTTTTTCATAGAACTTTAACTTGTTTTCCATTTCTTCTAATTGTACACTTTCTTCCAGCTTGTGTTTGTCAACAAGATTCCTAATTTCAGCATGAGCATCCAACACTTCTTCTTCAAGGCTTTGTATTCTGCCTTGTATGTCAATCCAAGCGAAAGTAAGGCTAGAAATAAGTACCCCAAGCTGAACCAATAATTTCCAGTTAATAGTGATATAAGCATTGTCATCAATAATACCAGTACGATAAGAACGAGCAGATTTAATTTCTTCATTCACTTTATTCCCATGAATACCAAAGTGAGTCATACATAGCATTATATTCATTAATCAATAAACTGCTATCAAGTTCAACTTGTGCAACAGTATGATTATTATTTTCTTCATCTAAACTATATCCAACTACAGACCAACCACTACAATCTGTCATACCTAATCCTAATGTAATTACATAAACTGCTTTCATTTTAACCTTATTTTATTTTCCACTAATTCATGTTTAACGAGGTCATAATGCCCATGAGTTTCATAGGCATTATCTTTAACCTCTTTGATGTATTCTTTTTCAATAGTTTGAAATGAGTCTGATTGTTTTACAATCTCTCCATTAACTAATAAAAAATAATCTTTTGCATCAGGATAAGAAAGTGATTTTAACGACCCATCTTCCATCTGAATAGTCTTTATCATATTAGGCTTAGTATTGCGATAAATTGCAATATCGGAATTATGATTACACTTTCTTATTATCATTTATTTCTCTTCTTCAGAGTCTTTAGGTTTAAATGATTCTTCGAGCAAACGTACAAACCCATCTTTACTCACCATAAGTTGCTGTTGAATAAAGTTATTATTATTGAGTTTATCTTCAATATTCTTTAAATGAGAATATAAAACTTTTTGTTCATCATTTAAATCATTAATCACATCATACTCTTTATCATTTAAGATAAGTTTTGGTGATGTGCTTTCTTTTGTTTTAGCCATCATTGACTCCTTATTTGTTAATTAATCTTTATCTGCTTCTAGTTTATCTGACCATGCTTTCTTAACAGCATCAGTCCAAATTGCACCAGCTAATGCTTTGATTTCATCTGACTCAAAAGAAATATCCATATCTGGTGTTAATACTTTTCTATGATATGAAAATGATAATTCTTTACCATCTTCCATGATTGAAGTTTTAGTTCTTACATTTATATGTTTGTAATTTGTACGAACCTCATAATCATCTTTTAACTCTTTAGTTAAAGCCATTTTAACTCCTTATTTTCCATTTAATTAATCCAATTAAACCAAGTAAGTAAAACTGAAAGTTATTATACTGTTTTGTTGAAAATGCTCTGCACAATCTTGAGTAGTTGTGCCAGTAAATTCTTGTAATTCAATAGTAGTTGCTCCAGCATTTCCTATTCCTACAACTGTATGTAATGAACTGGCTAAAGCACTACAATGAACTGCTACTGCTGATGTATCACTAGCTTCTGCATTATCTGTTATTGTAAATGGTAATCCATTTATTTTTAAATTACCAGAAAGTGTTCCACCAATCGCTGAAATTTTACATTGTCCTTGAGCTGTTACTTTATTACCTATTTTTGTATATTTTCCTAAATCAAAAGAAGAGTCCATAGCTATTCCAATTCCTCCACTACACGAAATAGAAATAGCAAATGTACCTTCTTCATAATCATCTAAA
>CENH01008099.1_pt1 | contig 13631 bp, 22 predicted proteins | sample 530171 | NCBI WGS metagenome assembly CENH01 (sample SAMEA2591132, study PRJEB7988) | marine metagenome | biome: marine biome (ENVO:00000447); feature: deep chlorophyll maximum layer (ENVO:xxxxxxxx); material: saline water (ENVO:00002010), including plankton (ENVO:xxxxxxxx) | depth 70 m | reverse complement strand
CTGCTTCAGCTGCCGACATAAATCTCATAGATGGAATTACAAATGGAACTGTTATAGCAAGCAAAGCAATTATAACAGACTCAAATAAAGATATAAGTGGTGGAAGAAATATTACGATTAGTGGCGAATTAGATGCAGCTACATTAGATATTTCTGGAGATGCAGATATTGATGGAACATTAGAAGCTGATGCTTATACAGTCAATGGCACAGCTCTTGATGAATTTATTTCAGATACAGTCGGAGCTATGGTCGGCTCAAATACTGAAACTGGTATCGCAGTTACTTACGATGATTCAGATAATACGTTAGACTTTGTACTCGGTGCCTCTCAAACTTCTCTTACTTCATTATTGAACGCAAGTTTGGTAGCTGGTAGAGATGCAGATAACCAGATCAAGTTTAGTACAGACAATCAAATAATCTTTAGAGTTGCTGGTGGCGATGGTGTTACAATGAAAGCAAGTGGCGAGATCGAAGCAACTTCCTTAGATATTTCTGGCGATATAGATGTAGATGGTACAGCTAACTTAGATGCAGTTGATATTGATGGTGCTGTTGATATAGCAAGTAATGTAACAATTACAACTACTGATAACTCAGATAATATAGCTTTAGTATCTACTGATGCAGATGCTAATAGCGGCCCGAATTTAAGCTTTTGGAGAAACTCAGGTAGTCCAGCCGATAACGACCTTTTAGGTCAAATTAATTGGTATGCTGAAAACGATGCAGACGAAAAAACGCACATGGCTCAATTTTATGTTACATCTATGGATGTTTCAGATGGTACTGAAGATGTAAGATTTGTTATACAGACAATATTAGGTGGAGCTACTGAAACAAGTAGAATAGAGCTACTACCTTCTGAAACTGTAATTAACCAAGATTCAAAAGATATTGATTTCAGAGTAGAATCAGATGGCAACGCTAATATGCTATTTGTTGATGCTGGTAACGATAAGGTTGGTATTAACACGAATAGCCCAGAAGATTTGCTTCACATAGCAGGAGCAACAGCATCAGTTAGTGATACACAACTTGTATTAGAAGGTAGATATGGTGGCTATGGTGCAGGAATAAACTTTGTAAGTAGGACATCAAGTGGCGGAACTAATGTTTCAATGGCAAAGATTACTGCTGATGGAGAAGCTGCTTTTGATACAACAGCAGCTAATCAAGATGCAGGATTAAGATTTTTTACTACATTAAATGGTAGTTCTGCTGAAAAAATGCGTCTCAAATCTGATGGAAAAGTTTTAATAGGTAGCACATCTTCAAGAGCTTTATCAGGTGTTAATGCTCAACTTCAAATAGAAGGTACAGATTATAATACTTCAGGTTTACACTTAATTGGCAATACAGGTACGGATGCAAGCACTGCTCCTATATTATTCTTTGGAAGGAGTAGAGGAACATCGGATGGTTCATCTACTTCTGTAGCTAGTGGTGATAGGCTTGGTGCTTTATTCTTTTGTGGTGCTGATGGAAGTGATATAAGTACACCAGCTGCTACAATTCAAATTTCAGTAGATGGAACTCCAGGCGGTAATGATATGCCTGGTAGAATAGAATTTAGAACAACAGCAGATGGGGCATCTTCAACTACAGAAAGAATGCGTATTACATCTGATGGTCATCTTTTGCCTGCTACAAATAATGCTTACGATTTAGGTTCAACAAGTTTAGGCTGGAGAAATGTCTATACAAACGATTTAAATCTTTCTAATATGGAATCTGATGGTAACGATGTTGACGGAACGAAAGGAAGCTGGACAATACAAGAGGGCGAAGATGATTTGTTCTTAATTAATAAAAATAATGGAAAAAAATATAAATTCAAACTGGAGGAAGTGTAATGCCTCTCTATATTAAAAATCAAAAAGTACCTACTTGGTACGAATACAACCTAACCGATAGCGTAAATAATGGTAACTATACAACAGATATTCCACTACCAAGCACAAGTGGTTATTATGGGCATTTTTTTGTTATGTGGAGTTGGGATAGCAGGACTGCCTACCCTTGGATAGATTCTCAGAATGGTGATGGCTATGGCTTTGGAATCATACAAGGAACACACGCAAGTGGAAATTATGTTTACAGAGATATTTATTCAAATGAATCGGCTCTTAGTCTTTCAACAAGCAAGTTTAACATACAAAATAATACTGGTGATGCAGCTTTTTGTAATATTAGAGTCCAAGCTTGGTCATTTAATCCAGATCACAACGATGGATAGGAATGCGTAAAAGATTAAACGAATGGGCTGATGCCTCAAGAATATTACATGGCTTTGTAATACTTGGATTTGTCTTAGCATTTATGGTAAGCATATTTAGTTGCCAAGAATATTACATAGGTAAAAGCCACGAAGAAATATCTCGTGAAATCTTTGAGTTAGATAGCTTAATGAAAAGAGTGATCTGGGAAGCAGACAGTTTAGGGTTATATAATGATTGAGTTTATAATCGGACTTTTAATTGGTTACGCTTTATCTGGTGATCTTGGAGATCCTGTTCCATATCAAACAATAACGTACTCTGATAGCAATAGAGTTGTAAGAGTGTATAATACTTCAGCTTTTAAATATCGCTATATGCCCAATGCGTATGCTGTGGGTTGGGATACAAACGATTTTCGTTACTGGGAAACCAAAGATTTTATACAGCCAGTATACACAAAAAGTGTTGTAATTAACAGAAAACCTAAACCTAAACAAAGGACTGAAGATGACAAATAAAGATTGTTGTTGCTGTTGTTGTGGATGCAAAGATGAGTAAACCGATAGGGCAAGATTCAAGTTTAAACATATCACTACCGATGCTTTTCCAAGCAGTTGGTATTATAGGTGCTATGGTCTGGGGTTATGGCGAGTTAAATGGTCGTATATCTTTTCTTGAGTATCAAGTAAGAATAAATGAAGAGCATATTGAAGCTATTGAAGAAGATGCTAAAGAAAGTCAAAATGCTGAAATACCAGCAGATATAAGACAGAATGAGAAGATCAATGTTCTTGAAAAGGAAATAGAAAGATTAAGAAGTGGCAAACGCAATTAGTGAAGATGCTCAAATTCATATTTCGATTGCTTTTCTTATTAAGGCGATGGTTGCTGTTGCGATTGTGGTTGGCAGTTGGTATCAAGCACAAATGCAGTTCGCAGAACAAAAAAGAAGAATAGAAGATTTGGAAAGAACAGTTAATGTATTAAATGCAAGTGTTGAAGGAATGGAATCGCAGCATATACAGAAACTAGAAGAAGAAAACAGAACCCTAATGCAAAGATTAGGTATAAAAAGAAAGTAGGAAACGAATGGCAAAAAAAGAAAATAAACAAGAAAAAAAGCCAGTAGTTGTTCTTGATGATAAAGAATATGAAATCGAGAATATGGCTGATGATCAAAAAGTAATGTTGGCACATATACAGGATTTGCAACGTAAAATTGACGGAGCAACCTTTAACCTTCAACAATTACAATATGGTCGCCAAGCCTTTGTTAATGCCCTTAAAGAGGCATTAGAGAAGGAAGAAGAGTAAGTATAATCGGTTGGCCTGGTTTAATTACTAGGCCAATCATAATTAAGGAATAAAATGTTTGAGGCTTATGCAGAATATGGTGCTATCGGTGTTATTGTATCTTTATTTATAATGATGATTATGAACTTAATTAAAAGTCAGAAAATGCAAAATGAAGATTTAGATCAAATACGACAATCAATAGCAAAGATTGAAACGAAGGTGGCTAATTCTGAATCTATAATTATAAAACTTATATCCAGATGGGATAGATCTGATAGCGAAAATAGGAACGAAAGAGATAGAAGGCACGAATCATTAATGAAGGAAGTAGATGATTTGAGTGATTCTTTGCAGTTTATTCGTGGAAGATTAAATGGGAAAAGCTCGTGAAAGTTGAAGAATATAGAAATGATATAAGAGATTTGCTTGTAAGGGTTGATACTAGGCAAGAGGAAATATATCATCGCATAAGCAGAATAGAAAAGCATTTAGAAAGATTAAATGGTAAAGTTGCACAACACGAAAAAAAGCTCACTACTCTTTGGAGCTATGGAGTTGCTTTTGTGTTTGTTGCAAGTGTATGTATTAATTTAGTAATGAGGAGTTTTTAATGGCTGAATTTATGAGTGCAAATTGGGAATGGTTTTTATTAGCCTTTATGATTTGCGAAAAAATAGTAAAAATGAGTCCAACCGATAAAGATGATATTATTTTGGATATCGTTTGGAGTGGAATAAAGAAAGTTGTAGGGAAGAAATAATGTTAAAAAGATTGATTAAGAGCTTAGTTAAAAAACATGGAATGAAAGGCCTTTTAATTAAGATTGGTGATTGGGCAGTCAAGAGTAGCCCAAACAAAGAAGATGATAAAGCCTGGAATGAAGTTGTAAAACCATTTATAGAAGATAGTTTCTAATGGTTAGTATTGATCAAATACGAAACTTAATAAGAAATGTTTGCTTCGGTATGGGTGATAATTTTGCATCAGATGAAGCGATCCAACTTATTTTAGAAACAGGTGTAGTTGAATCTAATTACAAATTCATAAGGCAGCTCGGAGATGGCCCAGCTAGAAGTTTTTGGCAAATTGAACCAGCAACTGCAATAGATAATTGCCAACACTACTTAATTCATAGAAAACATTATCTGTATAAGTGTGCTGAAGTTAGTATGGTTGATATAAAGTATTGGCAGAATTATAGCGAACTTATGTGGTCAGAAATACTAGAAAGTAATTTATCAGCAGCAATTATTCATTGTCGCCTAAAGTACTGGAGAGTTCCAAAGCGTATGCCAAATACATTAGAAGGTAGAGCAAAATATTGGAAGAAGTATTACAACTCTGAACAAGGTGCTGGAACAGAAGAAAAGTATATGGAAACAATTAAAGGTATGCACAATATTTTATGATTTCTAAAACTGCCATAGTTATTCCAGATCAACATTTTCCACTTCACGACCAAAGTGCAGTTAATTGTGCTTTAAAGATATTAGAAGTAGCAAAGCCAGATATATTTATTAATCTTGGCGATGTAGGTGAATGGGAATCTGTGTCAGCTTGGAGATGGAGAGATAAAAAGCAACCACCTTTAGAATATCAATTACCTATAATTGATGAAGAAATCGAAGCTGTTAATGAGGGAATAGATCAGTTTGATGAAGTATTAGATAAAATCAAATGTAAAGAAAGATATATTTGCGAGGGTAATCACGACTATTGGTTGAATAACTTTGTTGAGAAATATCCATATTTAAAAAATTATAAATTCAGACAGGCCTGTCATTGGGATAAAAGAGGATACAAATTCTATTCAATGAACAAGCCATTGAGAATTGGTAAGCTGTCCTTTATTCATGGGGCTTATACAAACCTTGCTCACGCAAAGAAACACGCAGAGGTCTATGGAAATCTTGTTTATGGTCATACTCACGATGTTACTTCTCACGCAATCGGAAGATTAGATGGAACAGTTAAAGCGTGGAGTTTAGGTAATCTGAAAGATATGTCAAGAGATAAAAATCAATGGTTAAAAGGCAGAATACATAACTGGCAACACGCAGTTGGTTATGTTACATGGTTTAAAGATGGAAACTTTAGAGTTGAGGTCATTGATATAGTTAAAGGCAAAACAGCATTTAGAGGAGAGATGATAGATGGTAGATAATTACGTTGATAACCTTAATAAATTAAGAAAATTAGCAAAAAACATTAAAAGTTTAGACATTTTAGATCCAACATCTAAAACTATTTTGGATATTACTGAAATAATTCAAAGAGCAAGACTAATTCCAGAGCTTGAAATGGTGGATCAAATGGATAAAATAGAAATACAAGATTTTGAGGCTGAAGCATGAGTACATATTTAGAAGCTATTTGCACTCACGAAGATATGCAATCTATATTGCCATCTCTGGGTGAATATAATAGAAACACAGTTTTAACATTATGGGCAATACACTCTGGGAGTGTATATAAATCACCAAGCTCTGGTAGAGTAGATGTTTTATATAGAGATGGGAATGAACTATCATCGGTGTCAGATTTAGCATCTGTAAATTCAGATGGTGAATATTTTTATGATAGTTCTGCTGATGTAGTTTATCTTTTTTCAAATGCTAACCCCCAAACAAATCACACTATTGAAACTGGGAAAGATTTTACAGATTCAGTAAATGAAGCAAGAAATAGAGCAAGTGAAATTGTCAGATCAATAGTTGCAAAGCCTATTTATAAAAAAGTTGGTGTAGGATATCAAGGAGAAACTGCAAGAAACTACGATGAGGTTTTAATTTTATCAGCAGCGGCAATCGCAGTTGCTTTAATGGTAAGGCCTTTTGATAAAGATACAGCAGATGAGATTGAGGAAAAATATAACAATGAGGGCGATCCACCTGGAATGTTACAGTTGGTGCGTGATGGGTTTATAAAACTGCATCACGAATTTAGTGCCGATAGAAGTCAGGGTTTGATCACCCCTGTGAATACCGATTCCAGCACAACTGCTAGTATAGTTGATATTCAAGGATCGCCCACAAGAACCGATATTGTTCGCATCCAAATAACAACTGGTGGAACTTTAGCTTACGGAACTGCTTCTTCTATTAAGTATAAAGTGTTGGCAAGTAATAACGATGGATTACAAACGCAAGAAGTTGTAACTGGTGAAACTCTTACTGGTGGATACGATACTCTTGCAAATGGTACAAGATTTAAAGGCTCTCAAGGAGTTTATACAGCTGGAGATTATTGGTTTGTAGATATGGTTGCTGGTATTCCAGAAACGCAAAATGCAATTAGAACTTCTAATGTACGGAGATATTAATGGCAATAGTATTTAAGCCAAATCATCGTAGAGTTGTTGATGCTCTTACTGATATTATCCAGACGGAATACCAAGGAACTCCAGTCTTGTTTGAAGAGCCAACTAGATTTGTTAATCGTTCTCCTCAATTCTTTAGCATAATTCCAGGTGAAGCAAGTTTGTTGCAAAATTATTCTGGTGGATCATTGAGAGAGTATCAAGTATCAATAAGGTATTATTTAAGAAAACCAAGATTGATTAATTACAGAACCAACATATTTGATTATATGACAGATAGAGGCGAGAGGCTTACAAGGTTAATAAATAACAATACAAAGTATGAAGATAGTATAAGCTCTTTTGGGGAGCTAGAAGATACATTTGGCACTTTAGCTGATGCTTTTAGTTCGATTGTAACGTATAGATGGCACAATGGAAGAATATCAGATATTGATTACGATCCATCAAGATCGGATGCAGAGGATAAAAGAGATTTACAAATATTTGAAGCAAATTTTTTATGTAATGTAATGGAGCTAACGTAATGAAATACAAACAAGGAAAACTCTTCAAACGGATTACGAAGTCGCAAGACTATCATCGTATCGGAAAAGAGAATTGGGAAAAATTAAAAAAAGATGAATCAGTAGATTTTGAACCACCTAAAGAATTAGTGGATAAAGGCTATTTGATTGAAGAAAAAAAAGAAAACAAGAAAGGGGATAAATAATGGCGATTTCAGGTCAAGTTTATTCTGGTAAAAAATACCAAGTCTTGTTAGGTCGTCAGACTGGAGCTTCGTCTGCCGTAAATATGGGAACTGCTGGATCAACTAATTCAGAATTTGTTGAATTAGATATGGCAACAGTAACTGATATTGACTTCGCAGGTGGCTTAATAGCTGATAGAACTCTAAGAACAGGACAACAAGTAAAAAAAGGAACAGATCACTTTGTAAGTGAAAAAGGCTCTACAAAGTCTTTTAACTTTGAATGGGTTTGTTCACATAAAGAAGGTGTGGCTATGCTTTTGGAAATGATTTCAGAAGATACATCTTCACCTTTTGGAATTGCTGGAAACCACGAACCAGCAATTTATAAGCATGGAGCTGCAACTGGAAGCCTTGCTACTATTATTTTGAAAAACTTAGATAGCAACTCAGCAGCTACACAATTCAGAACGATGCATTCAGCAGCTTTGACAAATTTGAGTTTTTCAATGGATGCGACTGCGAATGGTGGTAGACTTGTAGCAAGTGGCACATTTGTGACTGGCTATCAAGTTTCAACTGCTTCATCTAGTGTAACTAATTCTCATGCTCAAACACCATTTGTTAAAACACTACATGATTGCACAACTAAGACAGTTAATGGCTCTGATGTAGTTGTTAAGGCTTTTAACATGGATATTGTAAATCCAATGGTTAGGATAGGGTATCAAGGATCAGATGCTGAACCAGAGATGTATTCAAGGGCTGGAGAGATAACTTGTTCTGGTGCAATTACCATTCTTTACGATACAACTTCTGATGGATTTTTAGCTGAGTTTTTAACGAATCCAGCAGCTGGGAGTGCAGCTGGTGAATCGCCAATTATCTTATCAGATAACGCAACAGTTGGAAGTGGTAATTTTGCTTTTGAGGTTTTACAAGCAGTATTTACAGGCCACAACCTAAGCATTGAAGGTGCTGAAGAAGGAATGATGCTTGAATTACCTTTTGAAGGTACTGCAATAGCAGCTGAAAATCTATTTCGTGTTGATGTAGATTAATTAAAATAGGAGAAGAGAAAAATGATAATAAAAGCTCTAGGAAAAGAATATAATATAAAAGAAATAACATACAAAGAGCGTAGAGAACTGCATCGTTTAAATGCGAAAGCGTTTTGGGATGGTAAAGTTGAACCAGAAAGCTATTACGATATTCTGGAAAAAGTTGGTGAAGTGTCAGGTTTAAATGAATCTGATTTTAAAGGTCTTTCAATGGTTGAGATTGATCAAGTGTTGCAAGAAGTCTTTACTGCTTATATGGGAATATCAAAAAACGAAGATGGGGATTGAGTTTTTTTGTTTGGGCTTCATATTACAAACTTGAACCAATCGAAAGATTTGAAGAGTTTCCGTATAAAGCTCAATCCCCTTTGACAACAAAATTTAGGGAATTTAAAAATGAGGCGAATATTTGGGAAGAAGTCGAAGCTATTTCTGAACTTGCTAAGACTTCAAAAACAAGAACTATTGGCCAACTCTTATATGATCTTGTACCTTTATTCGCCTCACCTAACTTACTTGTTAGTGATTGGATGTTAGATATGATGAATGAATATCATTGGGTAAAAAACTGGAATATATCTCCAGGCAACCTAGATGATGTATCTGCTTTTAGATTAGATTGCTGGACTATTATCGAAAACGAATTAAATCAAATTAATAAAAACGAAAGCATAAAAAATGAGTCGTAGAGTATTTGATATAATATTCAGAACAAAAGGCATTGATAAAGCTAAGACCGAAATAGGTGAAGCTGATAACAAGCTCTCAAGTTTTGGGGCAACTGCAAAGCAAACAAGCACTATTCTTGCAACTACGTTAGGTGCAGCTACAATAGGAGCTGGTATAAAAGCTGTTAAAACTGCTGGTGAGTTTGAGATGTTGCGAGTAAGGTTAAAAAGCCTTACTGGAAGCCAAAAAGAAGCTAACAGACTTTTTGATGAATTTAATAAAATAGCATCACAAACACCTTTCTCAGTACAAGAGGTGATAGATGCTGGTGCAACGCTAGAAGCATTTGGTCAAGATTCTGAAGGATTGCTTACTGGCATAGCAGATCTAGCTGCATTTATGCAAGTAGATATAGCAACAGCTGCTCAAAATTTTGGCAGGGCGATGAATGCTGGGGCTGGAGCTGCTGATATGTTCAGGGATAAAGGTGTGAATCAGTTGGTTGCATCTTTTGCTGGTGTAGATAATGTTACAGATTTAACACTTCCACAATTTCAAGAAGCACTTCAAAAATTTATTGTTGATCCATCTCAACCAGTTGCTGGTGCAACTGCTTTAATGGCAGACACTTTGCAAGGTAAGTTTTCAAATGCAAGTGATGCTGTTGATACATTAGCTGCTGAATTTGGTGAGAAGTTGTTGCCAACTGTAAAGAGAGCTACTGATCTGTTTATAAGTTTTGTAGGAAATATTGATGTCGATAGAGTAACAAGCTATGCAACTGCAATTATGGGATTATCTGGTGCTTTTGCAGCAGTAAGAATATCTACATTATTAGCAGCTAATTCTATGAAAGCATTTAAAATGGCACTTGTAACAACTGGTGTAGGTGCTTTGGTTGTAGGCTTGGGTGAGCTTATAAATCATCTTACAAAAGATAAAGAAGCAACCGATGAATTAAATACTTCAAATGAAACAGCAAAAGCACTACTTGAAGAACAAAATGCTTTACTTGAAGAACAAAATAGACTTAAAAAAGAAGAAGCTGAGTTCAAGCAAATAATTGCTGGGATACAAGAAACAGAAAACTTGGCAAATCAAATAGCTCAACAAACTTTAGCAGATATGCTAATAACAACTATTGAACTTAAAGAAGCACAAATAGAAACATTCACAGAAGATGATATTTTAGCAATAGATGGATATGCTTCTGCTGTTGATAACGTCAATGTTAAGTTAAGTCAATCAGCTAAAGAATTTCATAAAGCCCAGGAAGAGGAAAAGAAGTTTAATGAAGCCTTGAAGATCGGTGGAGAAATGTTTGGCAATATTGGCAGTATTGCTAATTCAACTTCTCAACTATTGGGAACATTAGCTGGGGCAGATAAACAAAGACAGATTCAAGCACTTGAAATAGCAAGAATTGCAGCTATCGCAAATATTGCTCAAGGTATAACAAAAGCCATAGCTCAAGGTGGTATATTTGGAATTGCTACTGGAGCTTCTGTTGCTGCTGCTGGTGCAGCTCAAATCGCAACTATATCTAATCAAATTTCAGAGCTTCAAGCTGCTCAATTTGGAATGGATGAAATGGTTAGTAGGCCAACTTTAATTCTTGCTGGTGAAGCAGGGCCTGAAAGAGTTCAAGTAACTCCAGCAGGTAGACCAGCAAGTCAAGGTGGAGGTGGTGGATTGACATTAAACTTCAATGGCCCAGTTACAAATAAAGAGTTTATTCGAGATACAGTTATTCCAGAAATTCAAAAAGTACAAGATATGGGATTAGCATAATATGGCTTTAAGTCAAGGTTCATGGTCGCCAACTTCTGGAATGAAAGAGAATTGGCTTGTTCAAGTTTATGAAACAGATGCTAGTGGATTTAAGGCATTTTCGTTTTATGATCAAACAGTAAATTCTGTTGCATACTCTGGTATAATTTTAAACAATCCTAGTATTAGAGAATCAATAAACATATTTAATTCTTCATCATCAATTAGCAATCTATCTATCGAATTGCAAGATGATTCTGATCTTAGGCAAGATTTTTTATTTGGCTCTAATTATTATTTAAATGGAGATGTTAAAATATTCTCTAACCTTGATACTTCTTCAAGTGTGGCTAATTTTAATAACATACCCCAGATTTATCAAGGCAGATTGGAATCTGTTCAGCATAATGATACAACTATTACATTAAATATTGTTGCTAAAAGACCTTATGATAATGTAACTGTTCCAAATGTTTTTAGTGCAGAAAAAGTTCCCTCTCCTTTAGCTTATGGTAATTTTAGCGATACAGCTGGAGATAGAACTGCAACAACAAAATTAAATGGAACTCCAAACTTTTTCAGGAAAGTACCTTTTACAAAATACGATACAACTGGAATATCATTTATTACTGGTACGACTGGAGAAGATGAAGATGAAAATATTTACACATACCTAAGTAATTACGATGCTTTTATACATTACTCTGCTGGTGAAACTGAAAACTCAGCTGCTGGAAATGTGCGAGTTAATAAAATGTCAGTTAGTGGTAAATATATTTATCAAGTTCCACCAGTTTCTACTACCTCTTCCACAACAAGCACAGAAATAGCGTTAGCAAATGTAGCCAATTCTTTTGATAACAATGATGCCACCGAAGCAACATTTACTTTTCCAGTAGGTGGTGTTTCAAATGGTACATATACTCACAAAGAAAGATATACGTTAGATGATGAGATTGAAGAAGGCCAACAAGCCAGAGCGTTCTTTGATGTAAGCAGTTATAGTGATTTGCCAGAAGCTCATGTAAAATTATATTTATTAGATGCTGATAATGCAAATGTTGGAACTGGATCAGAGCAAATATTTACTAGCAACGTATCTAATAGAACTGCAACTGTTACAGCTACTGGTAATGCTAAAAAGATTGAGGTTGAAGTTGAATTTCAATATTCTTCAGGATCTTCCCCATCAGCAGTTGTTGAATTAAAAGAAGTATTTGCATACTTAACAAAATTTGAAGATGAGATTGAGTTTGGTTTTTTAGGTTATAGTGGAGAGCCACGAGGTTATAAATCATCTACAACACGAGTTGATAAGATACATGAAGCACATCGCTCTTTTGTTCATAGTATATTAGGAGTAGATACGGATGGAGCTGGTTCAGCCGATCCGACTGGATGGAGTGATTTAGATACTGATAGAAGTTCCTGGACTATAAGATATAATCAACTAGAACCATTACCAGCTAAAAAGATTTTAGATAAGATGCAGTTTGAGGGTGGGTTTATAAGTGTATTTGAAGCTGATGGAGATGTAAGATATATCCATGTAAAGAATAGTTATAGCTCTGCCAATCACACTTTAGATAAAAATGATTTAGCTAATATTCAATATTCACATACACCAATCTCGAATATCATTACTGATATATTGGTTAATTACGATCCACATCCAGCAAAAAGAAGATTATACAGAAATCAACAAACAGCATCAGAATCAACAATTAGAAGCAATTATAATATAGCAACTGCTCAAGTTGTTACAGTTAATCTTGATATGCTATCTGGAGGAATAGGATCGGACTTAACACCATCAACAGCTAACGCTGGTTTTATAGATTATTATGGAAACTTGCGATCTGCACCAAGAGTTATAATGACAGCTGAAGTTGTTAATCCAGCTAAGTTTAATATGGAGATTGGTGATATATGTACGTTCTCATCTATGCTACCAGCAACTGCATTTAATAAAAGTTTTAGTGGTGGATATTTTATGATTACATCAATTTCAAGAACTTTAGGAAGAATACAAGCACAATTTACGGAGGTAACTTAATGGCAATTTCAACAGCAGCTTTTGATGATGCAAGTGATGGTGGTTCAAAAGGAACATTCACACCAGATAGAAATCCTAATATTGGAGTTCAATATGGTACGAATTATGAGGGAATTATAAGGAATCAAGCCATTGGTGGTGAGGTTTATACAGTAGAAAGATTTGGAAAAAGAAGAGGTTGGGCTATGACTTATTCTTTTTTAAATAGTACAGATCAAGGAAAGCTACAAGCATTAATAGATTATGCAGATGGAAGAAAAAACTTTTTCTTTTTTAGTGAAGATAATTTTGGTACGACTGGCATCAAAGTTAGGTTTGATCAAGATACTTTCGCTTTTGAGGAAGTGGCACAAGGAGCAACGAGCATCACGCTGAATCTGATAGAACAATTATAGATTTCTCTCCTCCTCTCTCCTCCTCCCCCTGGCGATAATATCAAAAGGGGGAATTTTTTTATTTGTTTTTATTAAAATTAATATTATATTGTATTAATTAATTAACAAGTCTTTAGGAGGACAAATGAAACACACAGATCAACACCTAA
>CENH01010729.1_pt1 | contig 13709 bp, 22 predicted proteins | sample 530171 | NCBI WGS metagenome assembly CENH01 (sample SAMEA2591132, study PRJEB7988) | marine metagenome | biome: marine biome (ENVO:00000447); feature: deep chlorophyll maximum layer (ENVO:xxxxxxxx); material: saline water (ENVO:00002010), including plankton (ENVO:xxxxxxxx) | depth 70 m | reverse complement strand
AAGGTGTAAAGCAGCATTAAAAAGAAAACATGGCAAAAAGTGAAAGACCAACATTCAAGGATTCCGACGCACCCGACGCGGACGGTAAGTTCAGAGATCTATCCTGTGGCGACTTGGCCAAGTGGATGATAAGCTCCCGTAAGGGAAACAAGAAAAAGATAATAGGAAGTCTTAACCAACAGTACGTATTCAACAGAAAAAAGAATCCGTCTTACGCAAAAAAGATGGTATGCACGAGAAACCGCGTAAATAAGATTTTAGATGGCAAAAAGTAAAGTTAAAGGCGGAGGAACCACCAAGGCGTGTTTGCCTTACGCGAAGTATAAGAGTATGTCTAAAGAAGAAAGGCAGAAGGTCATACGCGCAAAAAGAAAAGCCGGCAAGTCCGGCCAATATAAAAGATCCAGCAAGTCTAACGTAAAGGGCGCCAGAAAGAAAGGCGCGACTTTACGAGATTGGTTCAAGAAAGAAAAGTGGGTAAACATCGCAACGGGTAAGCCCTGCGGAGAATAAGCCTGCTATTTCCAAGGCAGCATGGTCATACCTATACTATTCAGTAGAAGTTCCATGGCTACAAAAAATACGCCACCCACCAGTAATTGCCAAGCCCACCATTTCCATCCAGTCAACGATAAAGCCCATTTTCGCAACGATGATTTCATCGCTATGCCGTATAAGTATTTTTTTATCCTATCCATCACAACTCAAACAATCTTCACTCATAGCGTTTGACGCTATATCACCTCTAAGTACAGATTCAGTACGCATGTAGTAAAGGCTCTTTATGCCTTTTTTCCATGCCTCCATATGCACTTTATTTATCCATTTCGGTGAGGCCACGGCTGGAAACGCAAGATTCAGACTTACTGACTGGTCTATATATTGTTGTCTTATGCCAGCCTGTCTTATTAGCTCTAGTTGATTTATTTCCTTGAAAGTCTTGAACACCTCTTTCGTTTCGTCTTCAAGCTCGTCTATACCCAGCACGGATCCTCCGTCCTTAAGTATTCTGTCCCATATATCTTTGGTATTCAAGCCTTTATCTTCAAGTACCTTTTCCAGCGTCGGGTTCTTTCTTATGAACGTTCCCTTCGCACTTTGGTCTGTAAAGACATTCGCAGCCCACGGCTCAATACCCGGACTGACGTTTCCGCCAAGCTTAGAATTGCTAACGGTAGGAGCAATAGCGCGTAGGTGGGTATTACGTAACCCAGTACCAACACACCAAAGAGGCTCTCCGAAAACCTCTGCGAGAGACATTGAAGCTCTTTCAGATTCGATTTTAATTTGTGAGAATATTCTTCTTGTTTCATATTGTGCGAGTAATCCCTCAAATGGTATTCCCTTCTGCTGCAGGTATGTATGCCAACCGAGAACGCCTAATCCCAAGGCTCTTCCCTTTTCGGCAGATCTAACCGCATTTTCAAATCCCTTTCTGTTTTTCGCTCTCTGTATAAACTCTTCGAGAACTCCATCGAGAAACCATATTGAGTCGTAAATTATATTTGTGTCTTTCCACTCGTGATACTTTGCGAGATTCAAACTCGACAAACAACAGACAAAGGAGTGGTTCTCGTCTGTGTGTAATACTATTTCTGAACATATGTTCGTCATATGCACCTTTAGTGCGTTTTCCTTATATGCGACAGGATTAGCCTTGTTCGTATTTCCTTTAAAAAGGATATAAGGCTCTCCAGTTGCCTTTCGCTTTTGAAGAAGCTTTCCCCATAGTCTTCTCGCCTCTGCATCTCCTCCTTCAAGCTTTCGCATAAATTTATCGCCGACGACAGCGCATTGCTGCAGGTTGAGAGACTGTCTGTTGACATCTCCCTTGGGCTCTCGTATTTCGATCCACTCTTCAAAGTCAGGGTGGTCAATGTTAATGTTAACGCTCGCAGCTCCTCTTCTGACAGATCCCTGATTAGTGGCCAGGATCGTACTGTCATAGATTTTACAAAACGGCACAACTCCATCACTCGTTCCATTTCCGGTTATATTGCTTCCCGCCGGTCTTATCATATTAACTCCGATACCTACGCCGCCTCCGTGCTTTGCGAGTAGCATCATCTCCAAATTCTTAGTACCTATGTCATGTATACTGTCGGCAACGTCTATGCCGAAGCATGATATAGGCAAACCCCTGTCTGTGCCTGTGTTAGACAGCACTGGAGAGGCCAAACAAAGCCAGCCCTTCCATATGTATTCGAAAAATGTTTCAGCCAATTCTGGGCGATTTAAACGCCTCGCAACAGTCTTGCAGACCCTTTCGTAAGCCTCTTTGGGATTCTCTCCGTTATAAAGATATCCTCCCGATATAGTCTTTCTATATACCTCGTTATCTCCCCATTCAGGGTAGTCTATTCCTTTTTTCCAATTATCGTTCCACATATTATGATATTAGGTGTTTAGACCAGGCGACCAAACCGTTTATGTTTAGTGCTACCAGGTTCCATTGCTTTCTCGATGCGGTCTGCACCATTACGCATATGAAGCCGACTATGTATAGCATAGGCTCGATTGTCCATTGAGCAGCTACCAAAAAGCCAGCGCCCATATAGCCTATACGGCTAGCCATCTTTTCCCACGGATTCAAAGACCTTTGTCTCACTAGAATCTTCGCTAGGCTTCTCTTCAGCTTTCTCATTTATATCCTTTAGTTGTTGCATTATATTTTCCCACTCATCTTTGCCTACGTGTATCTGGAAAGACGCCATAAGGCCTTCTGTAAGTTGATGAAGCGCGTTTATTCTAAGCAACGCGTTCTTTAGCGCAGAACCCAATACCTCGATCTTGTTCTGCATTTGTATCAGTTTACTTTCTTTCATTATTACCAGATGTCTTCGAAGTCTTCGCCTTCGTTAGCCTTTGAATAATCGGTTGACCTAATCGCGAAAAAATCAGTATGGGTATGGCCCCCGGTAAGATGATCAAACCAAGACATATTTTCAATACATTTGGAGTCATAAAACGTGAAGTCCCATTGTTTATACTTCTTACTTGTGTAACCCAGCTCCGAAAGTTTGTCACCAAGCCTTTTCTTAATAAAGTGTTGCAAATCATATTTTGTTAAATTTTCTATATCACCGGCTTCAAATATCTTAGTGATGTAAGTCATTTCGGCATTGTGCATTTCTAGTGCCGCCTCAAATATATGCGGCGCGCATTCCTCTTTTAATCCTGGTATTTGTGAGCACATTTGCCTAAATAGTTGACAGCCCATCTTACTGTGAAGCGACTCGTCTCTTACGGACCACTTCATCTGTTGGCCGATACCCTTCAGAAGATTCCTCATTTGAAAACTGTATAGTACAGCAAAGGCAGAATATAGGCTAACCCCTTCAGCAAAAGCGCTGAAAACAGCAAGAGACTTGCCAATACCAATAGGATCGGTGCCGTCATAACTAACCAGGTTATCAAACCTTGCAGCAGTTGCAGGCTCGTGTAAAAAAGCTTCGTAATCTTCGAGACCAAGTGTTTCATTCAAGTAACTATAAGCTACAGCATGTATTGTTTCTTGTGAGCCGAACATCATAGCCATTTGCTGTATCTCATGTTTTGGAAACCACGACACGACTTTCTGTGTCCAATAATCAGACACTGCGCATTCTGTTTGTGCGAAACCTAATAGTATATTGCCTACTAAGTTTTTTTCTTCTGGCGTTAGCTTTTCGTTCCAGTCTTTTACGTCGCCGCTCATTGGTATTTCGGTGTGCAACCAAAAAGCCTGGGCCTGCTTTAACCAGCCTTCTGTATAATATTCTGGATATTCAAAAGGTTTATACGGTATTCTTTCTGTAAATATAGGTGCTTTCATATTAATTCTTCCATTCTATAGCAAGATCGAGAAATGGTATATAGAAAACAACCTGTGACCATATCGGTCCCTCGTACGTTCTTACACCAAACAATAAACCGGGATATAACCCCAAGGCCATTGTCCAATTATCTTCCTTGCCCTTTGTATTTTTTGACATAATTTCTACTTGATTTTATTTTAGACGATTTGGATTTCGCGTGAATTCCCTTTCGCTTTGTTCTGTTTCTTCTTATATATTGATATACACTTGCTTTCTTAGCCATAACATATTATACCGTAACGCTCCTGTATTTCCGTAAGTTCACTGAACTTTATTCTTCCTCTCATTTCGAAACTCCACTTATACCATTTCTCTATCTGCCTTTCGGCATACCTTCTCTTGGCTAACTGTTTTTCGATTTTAGGATTAGTCTTACGGTTTCGTCGCATTCCTTGTGATTTTGTGGTTTATATAACTTAACTCCTGGCAAGTGGCTCATTACGTATCGCTTGAACATCTTCCATCTTAAGGGAAAGCTTTCGTTTGCCCTTCCCTTGCATTCTATTATGAAGCCTTGCCCCATAAAGTCTGGCGTATAAGATATATTCAATATCTTCTTGTGCCCTCTGTCCTTGTAATCGCCTTTGCCGTTGGCGCATCTTTCGTACGCGAACATGTCAAACTGGAACGCAGGAAATATCTCGTACGTATGCCCTTCGTAAACGGCAGGGATTTTAGCTGTCTTTAAAGCTTGATACATATACCGCTCCAACCCTGAGGCGAATGTAATTCCATCTACCGTTATCTTCTTTGCGTTTACAGGACCTCTTTTCTTTCTATAAGGTTTCCTCATCTTTCACGTCTATATCTTTAAATACTTGCTTGGCTTTCTCTATGTAGTTTACAGCATCCATCAGCTCTTCTTGTATGTGCGTAAGCCATACGTCGAGAGGTTGGCCGTCTTCGTGTAATGTTACGCCGTACTTCTTGTAGCCTACGTCTGAGCGGCTTTTAATCTTATTAATAACTCGCTCTATTATCTTGTCTCTATTCATCTTTTACAAATGTTCCGTTAATCATTTTGCCCTTTCTTGTAGATATTTCCGCATAAGCTGCATCGATACACTGCTCTATAGTAAAGTCTTCGAGATGTGCTAGGTTCGTCAGAACGACGACCATGTCGCCGATAGCGTCTTTAATCTCTTCCTTGTCTCTTCTCAATAACGCCTGGGCCAGCTCTCCGGATTCCTCCTGCAGTTTCACGTATTGTGTTTTGCTGTCTCCATTGTCGTATAGATTTCTTTGGTGTGCCCATTGCCTAATCAAGTTAAAAATAGTAATTTCACTTGGGTCAACACCATAATGCTCATCCTGAAAAGATTTCTCTAAAGTTGTCTTCAAATCCGGGTTGTGCTTGGGGTTGAAGAATGCCTCATAGAATGGCTTGTTGTATATGTAGGACCTCTTCGAGTCGTACATTGATTCTCTTGCGTTGTTCATTATCCAAGGTATATTTTCCTCGGTTATGTTGAACTTGTATCCCTGTGGCGTACTCCATTTCAAACCTAGGTTGTCCATGAGCCTTCCCTTCAGCTTGTTGACCGGGCAGGGGAACGTTGATGTTTGTTCTGTTGGGTTTATATTCATTTTATTAAATTTTAGTTCTTTGTATTTCTTCATATCGACCCTGTAGCCGTAAGACTTTTGAAGTTCTATTTCCCTGTCCGATATGTAATCTATGCTTTCGGAATGGTCTAGAACTTCGTATTCGCCTGGGCTGTATCCTTGTTGGCCCGTAACTCTTCTATTAAGATTACGCGTAACTCCGATTTTTTTACCGGGTATGTGATATAAATAATACATTATTTTCCGACGTTTAGCTTTGCCTTTATAGGTGGCAAAGGATTATAGTTAATAATTTCAAATTGTTTTTTCTTGGGTATACTCAATCCTGGATTGCTTCTGTGGCCGCCCTCGTACACTATACCATCGCCTCTTATGATAAGCGTAGGCAATTCGATACTTTCTGTATCCCTGTACATGTATTCCGTCGCCGCCTTTATATGATTAAGGTAAAGATGGCAATCGCCGAGCTGGGCTATAAGCTTACCGGGTTTGTATTTAGTTCGGTAACACAGTAGCTCGAGTAATGTAGCATACATTGCGATGTCGTAAGGCAATCCCAAGAATACGTCAGCGGACCTTTGAATCCACATTAAATCCATTCTGTCTCCTATTATGTTTACCTGCATTGCGTAATGGCAAGGCGGCAAAACCATATTCTTTAATTTATGCGGGGCCCATGCGTTGATTATATGACGCCTGGATTCCGGTTCTATGCTTATGCCATATATTAGATTCATAAGCTGGTCATAGCCTTCGAAATCACGCCATTGCGCTCCGTAAACAGGGCCTAGCTTTCCGTCTTGTCTACCAGACCTATTATAGTCATCGTCCCAATAGTGAACGCCGTTTTCGTGAAGGTAACCCAAATCTGTTCTGCCGTTCAATATCCACAGCAATTCTGATATCACGTGGTTGTAATACATCTTCTTGCCTACGAATAGAGGGAAGCCTAGTTTCATGTCATGCATAAGCTGCACCCCAAACAAAGATTTAGTTCCAACGCCTGTCCTGTCCTTCTTAACGGGTGCCGATTGCAGTAGATTAGCTAGTAGCGCTCTATAACTTGTCTCTATATTTGTCATAATAGTATTTGCACATTTTATAGTATTCTGGCCATATTGTGTTTCTGTCGTATATACTTGGGGAAAGGTTTTGCTTTTCTCCTTTTTTGTACGGCCCTAAAGTAATTGATATACGCCAACGATCAGAATCGTTTTGTATTCCCCACGGAGATATCCTTATGTTGTTTCTTCTACAGAATAAACACCATTCGGTTTCTTGCTCTGACGCGAAATAAGAAGGCATTGGCCTTGATTTTCTTCCAGCCATTTATTCCCACGGCATTTTTTCTTCGGAAAGATCAGCGGTCTCCTGAGGAACAAAGCTTCCAGACTTAGGTTCCCACGTGAAAAATGCTTCTCCTCCGTTTTCGCCTAGATTCTGAAATTTTACTTTAAGAACTTTTACCTTAGTGTTCTTGAGTTCGTAGTTCCTGTGTACCAGAAGACCGTGATACGATGCGTCATACCATTCGCCACCGCCCTTTATGTTATACATATTAGGCTCCTCTATCTTTCCATTGCTGTCCTTGTACATCTTTGTTGGATGAGCGACTATGAATACCAGCACATCGTATTTCTTAGCGAAGCTCTCTATCTTAGTAAGATATTCCATTGTGTACACGTTGACATCGATAGATGACGCATCCTTGTCTCTGACTTTATTGAACGGATCTATAACAAGACACTTGATACCTTTTCTCTTAACCAATTCCGCGCCTTTGCGCAACACAGATTCAAGTGTGTACTTCTCCATATCTATGAAAAAGAAGTTATCGTCCACATGGTCAGCCACCTCTTTCCATTTGCTGCCGCCTATATCTGACCTGGACGGCATGTCTCCCCAAACTTTTCTCATTAGCTTATGGGCGTGAAGGTATGTCGGGGCATTTTCAGGAGACGCGAAAGCAGTTTTCCACGCATAGTTCCTGTTGTATCCGACAACCATCTGATCTACAAAATCTGATTTACCAGACGAAGGAATACCAGTAACTGTAATGAACTGACCAGTATATGTGCTAAATACACTGTCAAAGTTACGAAGGCCAATCTGATAGCCAGGTTTGAATCCGTTAGTGACGAAATCAGTGACGTCACTCTCGATGTCTTTAAACGTTGTGACATTTTCAAGAGGAACTGGTCTCGCTTTTGTAATGCAATCCGAAAGTTTTTCTTGTCCATATTTTATTAAGTATTCATTAGCATCTTTGCAGTCATCAAAGTCGGCTATGTAGCACACCTCTGCGCCTAGCCTTCTTATTAATTCCTGCTGTAACGCTTGACCTGCGGGATCGCTGTCCAATGCAAGTATTATCTTTTCTTTATCTTCAAAGTAATCTATACAATTGTCTAGATAATCCAGATTGTTATGATTAAGCGTTGCACCATTCGGAACGGAAACCACGTTTGTTACACCCGCCTCGTGAAAGGCTAACACGTCCATTTCCCCTTCTGTTATCAGGCAGTATTCCCATCCGACTATGCTATTTATGTTGTAGAATATCTTTTCGGCTCCTTTATATAGCTTAAAGTTTTTTCTACCGTCTCTATATTTTATGTTAACTAACTCGTCACCCATAAAATAATTGAAGTGTATAGCATTTTCGGATTTACCGGTTTGTGGCATAAACTCGGAACCCTCCGTAATTTGTAAATCGTAAAGGGTCTTCTGAGATATACCTCTTGTTTTAAACCATTCAACTACTTTATCGCCAATTCCAAACGCCATTCCTGGATATTCAGGATCAGGTTGTTCTGGCTTTACATATTCACGCGCAGCTTCACCTTTGCGTTTATATGTATGCAGCTGAAATGATTTGGTGCAGTTATGACAGGTGCCGAGACCACGTTCCCAATCATAGGATGCGCACTGCTTCTTTTGATTTTCGGGTTTCCTGCATTCGGTAGACCATGGACATACGCCCTGTGTCTTACCTTCTTTCAGGCTGTATTGATTGAACTGGTCAATCGTGAATCCGTTAATCTCGGCTGTCTGCATATATTAAAATGGTAGGTCGTCGCTACTGTTAACTGGTTGCGGTTGCGGTTGCGCCGGTGCGTTATCACGCGGTGCCGCCTCTACGTTTTGACCGTTAGTCCAAACCACCTTTACGTTGCCCAGGTAAACCTTCGCGGATTTTGATTCTCTTTCCTCTTTGGTCTGCTGAATTGTTATAGGTCCTTGGTTTCCGAACTGATCAACCTCGTCATTTATACTCAAGCTGAAAGGAAGATACTTCCCCTTTGCTCCGTTTATTATTTTTGATTTATCAATCTTGTCTAAATTGATACTTCCGTTTATTATACTTGCCATTATACGTAAGCGTTTATTTGTTGAAACATTCTCTGCAACTGGTCCTTAGTGGCCGTTGTAGTTCTTCTTAAGTTATCTACAGCTTTTAAGTGATTTTGATTAGCATAAAAGTTATTGGTGCTAGTCTCCAATCCCGTTACTGTGCATACTTTCATTTTTGTTTTTCTTGTTCTTGCCATTTTATTAAATTATAATGTTTGATTTATGAAATACTGCGATGGATCGAATCCATCTGTCTTATAAAACAATTTATACTGTTCAGCCGCTCTCGCAACCTTATCAGCTCCGTTAGATATAAATTCAGGAGAACAATCATACAATCCTATTTGTGAATTGTTCTTGTCTATGACTATGAATACCATTTCATAGCCGAATATCTTACTGTATATGTAAGATTGTGAATCGTAATTGTAACGATAAGCCGAGTTTCTAAATCGAGTTATATCATTTGTGGTTTTCAGATCGACTATAACCTTCTCGTTGTGATTGATTATATCGGCCTTGCCTTTCCACATAAGGCCTTCGAGCTCTGTAATGCCGGGTAACTCATATTCGTTTACGGTACTGTCTCCTATGAGATCTCTGCATATATCATTCTTCATTACCGTTTCTATAAGTGGCTCTATCATATCGACCTCGCTCTGTAACAAACAGAGTTCGCCGCCTGACATCTCTTTATAAACCTTCGTGTTCCGAGTCGATGAAGGTATTACTCGGTATTTCTTTAGCTTGTTTGGCTCAAGTATAGCGGTGTGAAAGTATCCGCCGACCAGGAACGCTGCTGAAGGTTTGCTAGGCTGCCCTAGCGCTAAAGGATTTGTAAGTAAAGTAGATATGTCACTGTTACTAAGATAATTTTTTCCAAAGTCTCCGTAATAGTGTTCATCCTGCCTTAGTTTCTCTATAATATCCTTTTTCATATTTAGGTTCATACTGCAATTCGCTTAGTATTCTGGACACGCAGTAGTCAAGACATTTTTCGATTTCCTTGCCCCAGAAACGTAATACCGTCCAGCCCGATTCCTCAAGCCTTGCGTTTACCTCTCTATCTCTTTCCATGTTTCGCTCTATCTTGTTTATCCAGAACTCTCTATTGGTCTTAAGCTTCTTCTTTCTTTCATTCCAGTTGTGCCCATGCCAAAACTCTCCGTCAACGAATATCGCGACTTTCTTTTTCTTAAAGCATATATCGGGTTTGCCTGGTACACTCTTGTCGTTCTTTCTGTATCTCAATCCAATTCTGTGTAACGTCGTCGCAAGTCTTACCTCTATTTTGGTGTCTTTGCCTTTTATGCAAGACATTATGCGCGAACGCGTTTCTTTGCTAACCCTATCCATCTAAAGTCGTAAGTTGTTTTTCCTGATCAGGAGTTAGCTTGTATTTCTTTTTAATGGCGTCTATCTTTCCGCCGGACTGTATATAGCTTTTGGCTTTTGATATGTCAGTCAACGTATCTTTGCCGTGCGTGTTAGTAGCGTCGCTGTCAGCCGTGTCGTCTATCAGCAATAGATTACCTAATGCGTACTTCTTTCCGTAGCTTGAGGCAGTTCCGAACTGCTGAGGCGTCTGCATACCTTTTTGATTAAGGTCAACGCCAACCATAGCGGTTGCGCTTATGCTCATGCCCTTGCTGTCCCATAACGTAGCCGTAGACTTGATGAGGGGCATACCTATGCTGTTCTCAACAAACTTCTCGTCTATAGTTATTGTAGCATCGTTCTCCTTTAGAAAGGGCTTAATAGATTCTAGTATGTCTTCGGCGCTTCTGAAGTAGTATTTGCCGAACGAGTTAAATCTGCTTTTCTTAGATTTAAACTTGGTTTGAATTTTAGATAAGGTTTGGTTTATGTTCATGGTTTAAAAATTGGTTCATATATAATATCACGTATTAATTGCATTTATTAAATTACGTAACCTACAGGCAATCAGCTACTTGCGTAGCGTCTACGTTGTCCATAAGCTTTTCTATAGCCTCGCGTTTTATCTGCGAAACCCTAACGTATGCGCTGCTTCCCTGTATACCTATTCGTGCGGCTATCTCTTTAGCCGGAAGCTTTTCGCATCGTATTCCGTAGCTGTACTTTAGTACATCAAATTGTTTTTCCGTAAGGTGCCTGTTCATAAGGCCTATAAGGTATACATCAAGTATATCGGCGTTATAGTCGCGTACAGGGTCTTGTATCATTTCAGCGAAAGATTGACCGTCTTGCGAACTATGCGCATCTATGCTTAAGAATACCGAGTTAAAGAACATCTCTACCATCTTCTTGTCTTTCTCTCCGTTCTTTCTGATCTTGTTAAGCTGGTGCTCGGGTATCCTCATGTTGCCTCTGTGCGTGTCTATTTTTCTTCTTATGGCACCTTTTATTCTTTTAGATAGAAACGACTTAAGCGTTTCGTTTATGTTTTCCTTGTCTTCGAGATGTGTCCAGTCGACTCTGTCAACCGCCTTTATCAACGCCTCGTGCCCTATCTGTATCATGTCCATTATGGTAAGTATACCAGATGCTTGATCGCCTGTAGAAAACTTTCTTGCCACGTTTTCCACCAACGGCATATGCATCTTTATAAGATCTTCTCTGTCGAAATAGTTCCACGATTCACCTTTCGGCTTCTGTTTCTTTAAATCGTTTTTGTACCTAATGTAGTTAGGTATGTTGTATTTTCTCATAACTGTAAGTTAAGTGTATCTTTTTCTTTTCGCAATTCATTGGTTATGTTTCTGTACACTGTTCTGGTAGAACAACCGAAGTAAGATGCGAGCTTTTTAAATGTTATTTTGTCTTTCATGTCGTTTATAACCAGCATCGCCTCGTATAACCTGTCTGGTGTAATTCTCTTCCTGCCTATCAGCTTTCCTACTATAGACAGCTTTTCTTTCTTTTCCAGACCGCAGAACGGCTTGAATATAACCTTTCTTATCCTGTTTTTCGGTGGCGTGTCTCCTCTCAATACCACGTCTATTAGCATTTCCTGAAGCTTGTGTTCCGCTATGCTGAACGTTATAAAGCCGTTTCTCTTATCGCATATGTGCGAAGCTATACTGCCTAACCAGTTCACGGGGTTGTGATGTCCTTTGAACGTATCCGTGTTCAGGTAATACAAGACCATAAGGTGCCACTTTAGCGACCTATAGGTGTTTATCTTGGCTTTACTGCGGAACAGTGTATAGCATTGGTATGTGCCGTGCTCGTAGTAGAGGTATTTGTCTGTGGCAAGCGTAGGCTCGTCTTCCGGCATGCACGCCGTAACTATCCTGTTCCTGTCTAAGAACTTAAAATTTCTTTCATGTGACATTTGCCTGCTACTAATATTATCTTCTACCTTTCGTCGCTCTCCTTCTTCTCTTGTCAGGTTTGCGCTGCTCCTTAATCTTATCGGCTATGCCCATAAAATTAACTTTGATAAGGTGCTTTATTTGTTTTGCTGTATTGTTCATTGCTTTGCTTTTATCTTTACGTCAGTTTCTTTATCCAAGCCGTTTATAAACAGCTCTTGCCCCCAGTTCTTCGGGCCGAACACTATCATCTCTATGTCGGAATATGTATAACATTCCTTCTCTGGCCAATTCAGTGCTCTTGTCTCTATCTCTACGTGTTTTTCTGTTGGCATGCCTATAGCGAAATGAAATGCGCAAAGCACACCCATTCCGAATGATACCATTATCACTCCCGCTTTAAATATATTATCCATATCTCTTGTTGTTTAATCTATTGTAGTGTTTGTCTAGTAGTATGTTCGCGACCTCCTCGCTTATGAGGTTGTCGTTGTATAGTTTCCATATTAGTTTACTCATAGTTTCTTATTGCTTTAAATAGCGGATGCCTATAGCTACCCGCGTTTGTTCTTTGGAAGTACGTAAACGTCGCACGTGTACCCATATAGTCCTGTACATTGCGAAGTATATTACGTAATTTACCGTAATCGAAACCTTTGCCGGGAGGACAACCGAATCTGTTGCCGTCGTCGTCCATCATCAAGAACTTGCCCAGCGTTCCCTCACGCTTGCCTTGGCCCAGCTCATAGCCGATTATCGTCGCCTCCGCGTCGCTGAAGTCTTTGAATTTCATCAGGCTGTGGGATCTGCCATGCTTGTATATTTCGTCAAGTCTAAGTATAGAGCCTTCGTAACCGTCCGATAGAAATGCAGAGTGCATGTTTAATGACTCTTCGTGCTTATTCACTCGGTATGTCGCAACTGGTTTTACGAATGCGCCGTAGAATGTCGCGTGGTTTAGCGTGTGCAGTCTGGCGCTGTAGGAATCTCTGCGTGAGTCCGTAGAGAAGTAGTCGTATACGTGAAACTGTATAAGTCTCGTCGCATTATTCTTGTCCTCTTGAGTGGGCTTCTGCTTCTTTACGAGCGATATTATCTTTTCGAAGTTCTTCTTCAAATCGTGATTGTACAGCTCGCCGTCGAGAACTGCGTTGGGATTGTCGTTGAAGAAAGACTCCAACGCTATCTCTACATGTCTTAGGTTTTTGAATTGCTTGCCGTTGCGTGAGTATGCGCCTTCAGAGGTAAACAGGCAGCGTACGCCGTCAAGTTTCGGTTGTATGTAAACAGGTTGAGACCAGTCTACTCGCTTGTCGTCGTACTTGTGCGCAAGCATTGGTTTTAGGTTTGTCATAGGTTATTTAATCTTGTTTCTATATTTTCTATTCTTTTCTTTACGATCATGCACTTCTCGAAGTCTTCACGCTCTTCGAGTATGTTAAGTATCGTGCTGAGCCTTGCCATTTCACTGAGCAGTATCTCTTCCTCGTCTTGAGGAAACTTCAACGGGTATATGTCGCCGTAGCGATCCATTATCCTCTTGAATACCAGCTCAGTGAGTTGCTCTATGTATTGCTCCAGTTCGTTTAATCTATTATCCATTGGCTTTCGTATTATGTCTGTAGTATCTTGTTTC